>Ga0163144_10000087_pt1 | contig 211658 bp, 172 predicted proteins | sample OliLak19BULKMAT1_FD_123175 | JGI IMG/M metagenome (GOLD analysis project Ga0163144, IMG submission 123175) | Freshwater microbial mat bacterial communities from Lake Vanda, McMurdo Dry Valleys, Antarctica - Oligotrophic Lake LV.19.BULKMAT1 | ecosystem: Environmental > Aquatic > Freshwater >...
CACGACGGGCTACACCCCCTGCGGCTCCCCGGACGTCCAATGGGGCACCCGTTTCGCCCGCCACGCCTTCCAAGGCACGCCACCCCGCGCCTACCTCCCCACGTTCACGATGACCGGCGAAGACTTCCGCACGCTCGCCCGCGCGACCGACTACCCAACCCTCCTCACCACCCTGCAGACCCGCTTCGCAAAAACCCGCCTCGTAGTGATCGAGAAGGCTTTCGAGAATGCGCGCGTCCTCCCACCGCCCACCACCGTGGCCGTCACCTTCCCCGCACCCCTCCACACCTGCATCCACGAGTCCGACCGCCCCTGGACCTGCTGCTCAGACTGCAAGAACGAATGCTGCGAAAAATCCCTCGGCAGCCCGACCGTCCAACTGTCCTGGAAGGACGCCAACGAAACGCTGACCTTCCACTACAGCCACACCATTGGCGTCTCTTGGCTCAGCAGGAAGAGCGCGCGCGGATCCGTCAGGTACGCCTGCCTCACCGACGCCAAAGGCCACCTGCGAAGCAACGCAGCCCAGTAGTTCCTTCGAGACCCGGCGGGCGGCGAGACGTGCCCAGATGCAAGGCGCGAACGAGCGAAGGCGGAGGCATAGCGGAGCTATGCCGCACAACTGAGCGAGCGAGCAACGCAGCAGATGGGTGCGTATCGCCGCCCGCCGCGCCTAACTGGCGATGCGTTCGGCGGTGCGTTCCAGCGGGATCGAAACCACAAACGTCGACCCGCTCCCCGGCGCGCTGTCGACCGCGATGCTCCCCCCGAGCAACTCCGCCAAGCGCCGCGCGATGTGCAGCCCGAGGCCGACGCCCCCGAACTGCCGCGTCGAGGACGAGTCGACCTGCCGGAACATCTCGAAGATCACCGAAAGATCCTCCGTCGCAATGCCGATCCCGGTGTCGCGAATCGTGAAGCGCGCGTAGCCGTCGACGCGCTGAGAGGTGACGTCGACCGTGCCATTGGCGGTGAACTTGAGCGCGTTCCCCACCAGGTTCTTGAGGATGGTCTTCAGCTTCACGCGGTCGCTCACGATGGCGACGCGGTCGAGGTTGTTCTGCCAGCGGAGCTGCACGCCCGTCGACGCGAGGGCGTGGAGCTCGCGTTCGAGCTCGGCGAAGAGCGGGTCGATCGCGACGGCGTCGAGGGTCAGGCTCTCACGGCCCGCTTCGAGCCGGCCCATGTCGAGCGTCGCGCTCACGAGATTCAGCAGCTCGACCGACTGCGTGCGAATGCGACCGAGCGTATCCTCGAAGGCGGGCTCGTCGGTACGGACGACGCGATCCGCGAGCATCTCGGTGTAACCCATGATGACGTTCAGCGGGGTGCGCAGCTCGTGCGACATCGTCGCGACGAACTCCGACTTCAGGCGATTCGCCGATTGCAGATCGGCGATGAGGCGACGATTCTCGAGCGTGGTCGCCGCGACGTGCGCGATCCCGAGCGCGAGACGACGCTGTCGGCTGGAGAACTCGCCGCGCCGGGCGACGTAGCCGGCCACCATGACGCCGATGATCTGGTCGCCGCGGACGACCGGTGCATAGAGCGCCGATGCCACCGCCAACCGACGCATCAGCTCGACCGGCACCCACGACTGCTCGGTCGCGTCGGCGATCTCGATGAGGTCGCCGGGGCGCAACGCCTGCAGGATGCTCAAGCTGTCCGGCGGGAACTCGAGCTGAGCGAGCTCGGTCTGCACGTCGCCGGGCGAGCCGACGTTCGATGCCAGCCAGTACACGCCGCGGCGTGTGTCGTAGAGATAGAGCGAGCTCCAGTCGCAGCCGATTGCTTCGATGGCCAGCCGATTCACCTGATCGAGGATGCCCGTCTGGCCGAGGCGGCGGCTGAGGGTCTCCCCGATGCGCGCGAGCGCCGCCGCGATCTCCGCTTCCTCGGTCTGCAGCGCCGCGTGCGCGAACGCCTCGTAGCGATAGCGATCGAGAAAGACCGCCGCCCAGACCGACGTCGTCGCCGCGCAGAGGAGCACCATCCCCGGGAAGACGAGCGCGTCGGTCGTGACCAGGTGCGGCGACGCGACCGCGAAGCTCGCCACCGCGCCGACCGCGGTCGCCGTCTGGGCCACCCATCCCCACGGACAGAGCACGGAGAGCAGGTTCAGCACGCAGCCGAGGATCGTCGCGACCCGTTCGGCTTGGGCCGCCACCAGCGCGTGGTAGGCGCAGACGCAGGCAAGCTCCCCCACCCCCACCCCGACGGCGATGATCTCCGACCAGGCATGCAACCGTGCGGGCCAGCAGAGCGCGACGCCGAGCACCGCGATGCCGGCCTCCAGCGAGTAGAGCCACACGGCAACTCGCATACGCTCGGGGTAGTAGGCGACCTCGAAGAAGGTCCCGAATCCCATGAAGAGGACGAAGAGACCCATGGCCACCGCGAGGCGCTGGCGAAGAATGGCGCTCGTCTCGGACCGATACGCGGTCCGCGAGGCGCACGGGTCGGTCGCTAGGACGCCCACTCCCGATGTTCATCGACAGTGTGACGCGGAGTCTTGAGCAGTACCGTCGGCTGCGGTGACCTGGTAACAGCTCACTTGCCGTGCCATCCCGAGGTGACCCGATGACCGAGACAGATCTCGCCCCGTATCTCCGCCCGACCGCGTGCGTCGACAGCACCGCACCCGCCGTCCGCGCGTTTACCGCGCGCGTGACCGAAGGGGCCGCCACCGATCGCGAGCGCGCCGTCCGGCTCTTCTACGCCGTCCGCGACGAGATTCGGTACGACCCCTATGGCGTCGTGCTGACCGAGGAATATCTTCGCGCCACGGCCGTCCTCGCCCGCGGAGCCGGCTTCTGCGTCGCCAAGGCCATCGTGCTCGCGGCGGGCGCGCGGACGGTCGGCATCCCGGCGCGGCTCGGCTTTGCCGACGTCCGCAACCACCTGACGACCGAGCGTCTGCGCGCGCAGATGAAGACCGACGTCTTCGCCTTCCACGGCTTCACTGAGCTGCACCTCGACGGCCGTTGGGTGAAGGCCACTCCGACGTTCAATCAGTCGCTCTGCGACCGCTTCGGCGTGAAGCCGCTCGAGTTCGCCGGCACCACCGACAGCCTGCTCCACCCCTTCGACACGGCCGGCCAGCGCCACATGGAATACATCCGCGACCGCGGCACGCACGCCGACGTCCCGCTCGACGAAATGCGGGCGGTCTTCGCCGAGTACTATCCCACGGTGACGATGGACAAGAGCATCGAAGGCGACTTCGAACGCGAGGCGACACGTGACCGAGAACGTTGAAGCGGGTGTCCCCGGCAGCGGCATTCAGCTGATACCGGATATTCCGATCTGTCAGACCGATCTGCCGCTCGATTGGTATCAGGCCGAGTTCAAACCCTACGCGGAAGAGTATCTCGCCCTCCCCGATCGCCTACCCGCGACGGTGCTGCCGTGGATGGACGGCTACATCAAGCCCGCGCTCGCGGCGCTCGGCGACCGCGTCATGCTGCTCGCGCACTACTACATGGGCGGCGAGATCGTGAAGCTGGTCGAGCGCTACGGCGGTCACATCGCCGACTCGTACCAGCTCGCGCTGCAGACCCAGCGTCATCCCGAGGTGAAGATCTTCGTCGAGTCGGCGGTGCACTTCATGGCCGAGTCGATCGCGATCCTCGCCGCACCGGATCAGGACGTCTGGATCACCAACCCGAAGTCGGGCTGCACCATGGAGATGCTCGCGAAGGATCACATGGTCGAGCCGGTGTTCGACGATCTGCGGGGGCGCTACGGTGACGACTTCCTGGTCATCGCTTACATGAACACCTCGGGGCGTGTGAAAGCCCTGGCCGGCAAGACCGGCGGCGCGGTCTGCACGAGCTCCAACGCGACGGCCGTCGTCAACTGGGCGCTGGCGCAGAACAAGAAGATCTTCTTCGTCCCCGATCGCCACCTCGGCGAGGTGGTCGCCGGCTGGTGCGGCGTCCCGCCCGACGCGATCTTCCAGTGGCCCGGTGGTCTCGCCGGCGCCGCGCACTCGATCGCCGCCATGCCCGCCACCGAGCGCGCCGCGCTCGACGCCTCGCGCATGATCCTGTGGGGCAGCTTCTGCGGTGTGCATACCGTCTTCACCCCGGCGCAGGTCGCCTACTGGCGCGAGCGCGGCTATCGCGTGCTCGTACACCCGGAGTGCCCGAAGATCGTCGTCGACGTGGCCGACGGCGCGGGCTCGACGAGCTACCTCTGGAAGGCGATGACCGACGCCAAGCCCGGCGACAAGCTCGCGATCGCGACCGAGGGCCACTTCGTTCGGAACGCCCGCGAGCAAGGCGCGCTCCGCGGCGTCGAGGTCGTCAACCTGGCCGACCTCCCGCGCGAGCAGTTCGGCAGCATGGGTTGCGGCTGCGCGACCATGTCGCGGAACGACCCGCCCCATCTGGTCGCGATCCTCGACCTGCTGCGCAAAGGATCACCGCCCGATCTCAACCACGTGCTCCCGGGTGACTCGGTGAACGAAACTTCCGGCACACGGGAACGCCTGCCAGAGGCAGAGCGCGCCGCGGTGGTCCGCGACGCGCGCCGGGCGCTCGAGCAGATGATCGCGATTACCGAGCGCTGATGCGACGCCGCTTCGCCGGCGCGCGGCGCGTCGTCGATTTGGTCAGCCGACGCGCGCTGTTCGGATGGATCGTCAGGACGGGGGTCGTCGCGTGGCGAACGACCTTCTCCGCGATGCTCCCCATCAACAGGTGCGAGAGCCCGGTTCGACCGACCGTTGTCATGATGATCACGTCGGCGCGGCGCGCGGCCGCGAGAATGGCGGTCAGCGGATCGGCGGCGACGACCTTGCACTGCACGCGCCCGGCGAGCGCCCGCCCGACGGTGCGCGCGGCGAGGTCTTTCAGGTCGCGGCTCAGCTCCTTCGCCATCTCGGGTGGCGGTGTCCAGATCATCTCACCGGCCGGCCCACCCACGCTCGTGTAGACCGGCACCTGGGCGTGCAGGACGGTGATCGTGCTCGTCGGGCCGGCGAGGCTCGCGGCGATCTCGAGCGCGCGCGTCGCGTGATCCGAAAAATCATGCGGCACGAGCATCCGATCGAAGATCCCGGCGGATCGATTCTTCGGGGTACGCGTCATGCGTCGGTCATAATCCCGCGCTCGCGGCAATGCCACCGTGATGGCGGTAGTGTCTCAGTCTGTTCGTGATGCCTCTGCCTGTGTTGAGCGGTGTCGGCGGCGGGTGGGTCGGGGATGGCTCCGGGGAGCGCCAGCTCGCGTGTGCGCCGGTCAGAGAGGTAGCGGCAAGTTGTATGCGCTGGGTGTCAGAGACCGCGCGACCGTAGGAGCCATTCCCGACCCGCCCGCCGGCGGACACCACATCGCGCCGCGAATCGACCTGAGGCCGTGCCGTGATCGCCACCGCCTTGCGTTCGCCCGGAGCGCGCGCGAGACATCCCCCGTGAGCGAAGACACGACGCGCGACGGCACGCCCCGCTCCGCCGGCACCATCGGCGGCCTCGATGAGACGCTCGGCATTCGCCTCGTGCGGAGCGGACCCGACGAGGTCGTGCTCGAGTACGACGTCGACGATCGCCACCGCCAACCGTACGGCATCGTCCACGGCGGCATGCACTGCACGGCGGTCGAAACCGCGTGCTCGATGGGCGCGGCGATCGCGGCGGCGCCGCGCGGGCAATCCGTGGTCGGCATCGAGAATCACACGAGCTTCATTCATGCCGTGCGTGAGGGTCGCGTGACCGTCACGGCGCGGCCGCTGACGCGCGGCCGGCGTTCGCAACTCTGGCAGGCCGAAGCCCGCAGCGCGGACGGTGTCCTGGTCGCGAGCGGACGCGTGCGGCTCCTCGCGCTCGAACCCGGCTCGGCGCTCGCGGGTGAACCGGTCGCCCTGAAGCGCTGACCCGGCGCGCTAACTCACCAGCTCGACGTCGGTCGGAAAGACGAGCGTCGACTTGCCGTCGTCCCAATCGACCATGAGCAGCGTGCGTCCGAGGTTCTCCAGGCCGTAGCGCACTCGTCCCCCCAGATCGCGCGGGACGGGCGCACACGGGTGTGGGACGGTTCGGAGCGCACGGCAGCGTCGACCTGCCATCCCTCGATCAATCATGCTTCCGCAGAATCGCACGTTCCATGCCAGGCGGAGCACGTGGTTTTTCCAGCGCACGGCCGGAGCAAGAGCGTAAGGGCTACAAGGTTCGGTGGGGCGCCTGTAATTGCGGGGATCGAATGCGCTCCGCAAACATAGCGTTTTACTGAGCGTGACCTGATTCGCTGCAAATCGATCACGAACGGCCGCATCCGGCCGGATCACGAGTGCAGCAACGCAATGCGACCTCACTGCAACGCGTCGGGGGCCGGAAACAGGTCAGCTTCCGTGGCACCTGAAATGCAACAGCCGATAGCGAAAGCCTTACCCCGTCGCAGCGCTGGTCGCGTTCGGCGCGGGTTCCCCCGAAATGAATCACCGTGCCGTCATCTTCAGCAGGCTCTGTGGCCTGACTGTCGCCATCGTCTTGCTCTGCGCTCCGAATGTCGCCGCGTATGGAGTGAGGCTCGCGTGGCGCCCGGTCGCTGGATCGGCAGGCTACAAGCTCTACGCCCGTCAGAACGGCTACCCCACGCCGATCGCCGTCGACCTCGGGATCCCGGTCACCGACGCGAGCGGCATCATGCATTACGAGCACAACGGACTCCTGGTGGAGAGCACCAACACGTTCTCACTCGCGAGCTACGATGCGGCCCGCGTCGAAAGTCTGCCCTCGAACGAGCTGTCGATCGGGTACACCGTCGCAGCGACGATCGTCGATTCCGACGGCGACGGCCTGACCGACGCGCGCGAGGATGCCAACCTGAATCTCGCGCGCGAGGCGACGGAGACCGACCGTCTGCGCGCCGACACCGACGGCGACGGCGCGAGCGACGGTGTCGAGGTCGCGGCGGGGAGCGAGCCCTTGAACGCCGCGTCGCGCCCAGGCGGGTCCACGCCTACGCGCACCACGACGCCCACGCCGACGCGCACGGCGAGCCCGACCAAGACGTCGACCCCGGTCCGCACCGCGACGCGGACGCCGACACCGATGCGGACCGCGACGCGGACGGCCACCCCGATGCGGACGGCCACGCGGACCTCGACGCCGGTCACCACCACGACGGCGACGCGAACGCCGACGCCCCTCGCGACTGCCACCCGCACGGCGACGCGCACCGCCACGCCGGTCGTCACGAGGACGGCCACGCGCACACCGACGCCCATCGCGACCAAGACCGCCACTCGCACCGCGACGCCAGGCGCAACGGCGACGCGGACGGCGACGCCCGCCGCCCGCACCCCCACCCCGAGCGCGACGCAGACCGCGACCCCCCTACCGCCCGACCCGACGCCGACCGTCACCCCGATCGAAACCGGCGGCGACGTCGCGCCGCCAATCATCCTGAGCGTCGATCGACTGGACTAGACTCAGTACTTCGGCGGCGCCGTGCGCGCGGTGTGCTCCATGACGTCGCGGCGCGGCATGTCGGTGTAGACAGGCTTCCGATTTTCGCGGCGCGCCCGAATGCATTCGACCAGGTTCTCGGTGTTGCCGAGCAACAGCTGATTCCGATCCTCGAGATCGATCGCGGCCGTGAGGCTCGCCGTCTCGAGATTCGCCCAGCACACTTTCTTCGTCATCTGCAGACCGAACGCGCTGAACTCGCACATGCGCTCGGCGGCTTCGATCGCGTGATCGACGACCGTGCCGTCGGGGACGACGCGCGAGACGAGCCCGATACGCTCGGCCTCCTCGGCGCCGACCTTCCGACCGGTCAGCAAGAGGTCATTGGCGCGTGACGCCCCGATCAGGCGTGGGAGCAGCCAGCTCGCGCCGAGCTCGGTGCTGGTCAGGCCGTTCACGATGCCGGTGGCATTGAACTCGGCCGATTCCGCCGCGAAGCGCACATCGGCCCCCAACGACAGACACATGCCCCCGCCGTAGGCGGGTCCATTGATCGCGGCGATCACCGGTTGCGGCAGGTCGCGGAGCGCCGGCACCACGCGCGAGAAGTGTCCCATCGCGAGCATGCCGATGCGCGCGAGCGACATGTCGTTGATGCCCGGGATCATCCCCGGGTCTTCGAGATCGAGGCCCGAGCAGAATCCCCGGCCCTCGCCCGTCAGCACGACGACCCACGCGGCATTGTCGGCGCCGACCTGGCGAAAAGCCGCGTAGAGCTCGGTCATCAGCTCGAACGACATGGCGTTCAGCCGCTGCGGCCGGTTCAACCGAAGGACGGTGACGTGCGGGCGTGGCTTCTCGATGATGACGAGACTCATGGGGGGACCTCCAGGTGAATGTAGCGCGGCTATTTGGTCGGAAAGCTCTGGCGCGCGATCGCCGTCCGCGCGGCCGCGACGAGCTGATCGCCGTCGGTCTCGCTGACGTCGCCGAGCGCGCCGCGGCGGGCGTAGGCGCGAAACTGCGTCTTGGTCATGTGCACCGCCGCGTCCGGCTTGGCGGCGAGCCGGCTCGCGAGCGCGTTCACCGCGGCATCGAGCTCGGCCGCCGGCACCACACGGTGCACGAGGCCGATGCGATGGGCTTCGGCGGCGTCGATGCGCTCGCAGAGCAGGATGAGCTCGCGCGCGCGGGCCGCGCCGAGCTCGTGGATCAAGCGCGGCGTACCGCCCCACGTGAGCGGGATGCCGAGATCGACCTCGGGTACGTGGAAGAGCGTGCCTTCGGCCGCGATGCGAAAATCGCAGGCGGCCGCGAGCACCACCCCGCCACCGACGGCGTGGCCGTGCACGCGCGCAATCGTCACGACCTCGGCGTCCTCGATGGCACGCGCGGCGCGGTAACCGATCTGCGCGACCCAGCGGCGCTCACGCTCGCTCGCGTCCGACGACGCCGCGAGGCGCGCGTGTCCGGGCGGATCGCTGCGATCGGCACCGCCGCAGAACGACGGGCCCCGGCCGCCGAGGATCACGACGCGCGTGACGAAGTCGGTGGCGAGGCCGGTGAAGAGTGCCGCGATCTCCTCCAGCGCGTCGCCGTTCAGCGCGTTCCGCTTCTCGGGGCGATCGAGCCAGACGCGCAGGATGGGGCCGTCGTAGGTGACGCTCAGCGTTTTCCAGTTCATACGGGTCCTAACGGTGCGTCGGCGACCGACGCGCGCGGCACGCTACTGCCCGTGCGTCGGCGCCGTCAAGACGAGCCACGCGTCGTGCCACGCGTCGTGTCGTGTCTCAGTTTCTTCGTGATGTCGCGCTCCGTGCGTTGGGCGGTGTCGCCGGCGGGTGGGTCAGGGTGTGCTCCTACGGTCCCCGGTGTGCTGCCACCCAGCGCATACAAGCCGCCGCTGCCTCTCTGGCCTGGGCACACGGGAGCTGCGGCTCCCCGGAGCACACCCTGACCCACCCACCGGCGATGCATCACAACAAGGACGATCCGCACGCACGCACTCGGGAAAGGCTCCGTGAGAGTGAATGATGATGCAGCCGGCGGGCGGGTCGGGGATGGCTCCGGGGAGCGCCAGCTCGCGTGTGCGCAGGCCACAGAGGCAGCGGCAGGTTGTATGCGCTGGGTGTCAGCGACTGCGCGACCGTAGAAGGAGTCATCCCCGACCCGCTCGCCGGCTGCCACCAAAGGAGCCATCCGCGACCCGCCCGCCGGCGGCCACCGACCGCCTCGTCATCGCGAGAATCAAACTGAGAGAACCCACGCGATCGCGGCCAACCCGTCTTGCGCGGCTCCGGGCCGACTGCGAGAACCGCGTCGCATGTGGGAGGTCACTCGGCGCGCGCTGAAGCTCTTCGGCGAGAGCGGGCTCTGGAAAGTGATCAGCGCCGTCCACACGCGGCTCTACCGGCTCACCAGAGGCCGGCTCGGCCATCAAGCAGCCGGGCTCTCCAGCCTGTTGCTGATGACGCGCGGACGGCGTTCCGGCGCCGAGCGCACCGTCGCCCTCACCTACGTGCCGGACGGCCGCGACTACGTCGTCGTCGCGTCGAACGGCGGTGCCGATCGCCATCCGGCCTGGTGGCTGAATCTCCAGGCCGATCCACACGCGACGGTCCAGGTCGGCGCCGACCTCGTACCGATCGTCGCGCGGGCCGCCGACCCCGACGAACGCCATCGGCTCTGGCCGATGCTCACCGCAGCCAATCCCTTCTACACACGTTACGAGCTTCTCACGGCGCGACCGATCCCGGTCGTCATTCTGCGACCGACACCCCGCCCGTGATCACCCCACAGGAGGAATGCATGCTCAACGCTTCTCGTCGCCCGTGGCTTCGCCTCGCGGCCGTTCCGCTGCTGGTACTCGCTCTCGCGACCGCCGCTCCGACCTCTCCCGCCTTCGCGGATCGCCCCGGCGATCGCTACGAAGACCGCCGGGGCGGCTACAATTCCGAGTATCTCTTCGCCGCCACCCGCAGCGTCACCGAGATGGACACGAGCCCCGTGGTGAAGGTGCCGCTGATCCCGCTGACCCTGGTCCTCGACCTGGTCATCCTGCCCTTCGAAGCCATCGCCGGCCTGTTTTAGCGCCGCGTTTCGGCCCCAAAATTCCGGGAGTGAGGGGGCGCAGGTCCCCTCCTCCTCCGCTATACTCCGCCGGCGTCCCCACCCCGATCCCGACGTCCCGGAGCCCCTCGCATGCCCAGCTACTCCTACGACCGCCTCTCCGTCGTCGACAATTCCTTCCTCGCGATCGAGAGCCCGACCACCCACCAGCACGTCGCGGCCGTTCTCATGCTCGACGCGACGCCGGTGTCGCTGCCGGACGGCGGGATCGACATCGACACCATCCGCGCCTACATCGCATCGCGCCTGCACCTGATTCCCCGCTATCGCCAACGTCTCGCCGCCGTGCCGCTCGGCAACCGTCTCGTCTGGATCGACGACGAGCACTTCAACGTCCACTACCACGTGCGTCACACGAACCTGCCGCGCCCGGGCGACGAGCGGCAGCTGAAGCGCCTCGCCGCCCGCATCGTGTCGCAGCAGCTCGATCGCGCGAAGCCGCTGTGGGAAATCTGGGTCGTCGAGGGCCTCGAGGGGAATCGCTTCGCGCTCGTCGCGAAGACGCATCATTGCATGGTGGACGGCGCCTCCGGGGTCGATCTCCTGGCGGTGCTGCTCGGTCCGCTGCCGGACGCGAGCTTCACCCAGGGTCCGACGTGGATTCCGCGGCCGGCGCCGACACCGCTGCAGATCTTCCGCGACGAATGGGTGCGGCGCTTCAGTGAGCCGGTCGCGGCGCTCTGGGATGGCCCCTGCACGTTCGGCTCGCCCCTCGAGGTGCTCGGGCGCTTCTGGGAGAACCTGAGCGCCCTCGGAGAAACGCTGGGCGCGGCGGCGCGGCCCGCGTCGGCGACGCCGATCAATCTGCCGATCGGTCCGCACCGGCGCTACGATTGGCTGACGACGGATCTCGCCGCGGTGAAGGAAGTGAAGAACCGTCTCGGCGGCACCGTCAACGACATCGTACTCGCGACCGTCGCCGGCGCGCTGCGGAGCTTCTTCGAGAGCCGGCGCGTCAACGTCGACGTGCTCGACATTCGCGCGAGCATCCCGGTCAGCATCCGCACCGATGACCAGCGCGGCACGCTCGGCAATCAGATCGCGCTCTGGATGGCGGATCTGCCGGTCGCCGAGCGCGATCCGCGCCGGCGCCTCGACAAGGTACGCGCCAACACCGCGCGCCTCAAGGAATCACGGCAAACGATGGGGGCGCAGGTGCTCGCCGCCGTGAGCGAGTGGACCAGCACGACGCTGCTCTCGCTCGCGGTGCGCCTGAGCACGCGCTCGCGGCCCTTCAATCTCGTCGTCACCAACGTGCCCGGGCCGCAGATCCCGCTCTACTTACTCGGGGCCGAGCTCCGCGAGTGCTACCCGATGCTCGCGCTGCTCCCGAACCAAGCGCTCGGCGTCGCGCTCTTCAGCTACTCCGGCAAGCTGTGCTGGGGCTTCATCGCCGACTGGGATCTCATTCCCGACCTGCACGACTTCGTGCTGGCGATCGACGCCTCGTTCCGCGAGTTGCAAGAAGCGGCCGGCACGGTCGGCAGCGTCGCGCACGGTTGAGTCGCGCGCCGGCAGTCCACGCCGGCGCAGCACGAGGATGCGCGGGTTCATCGTCGGGATGAGGTTGGTTGCCGCGAGGTGCGGGCTCTGGAACGTGGCCACCTGCTCGTAGCCAGCGTTCCCGTCGAGGAGCCCCAGAAACACCGGCCGCACACGGGCGCGCCGGAGGTAGCGTGCATAGTACGCGTCGGAGAACACGAGATACTCCGGTGGCGCCCCGTCGAAACGAAGTCCCTCGGCGGTCACCTCGACGGCCACCGTCGGAAGGTTTCCCGGCACGCGCGGCAGGTAGGCGCCTTCGCCGTTGATGCCGACGAGCGTCCCCGCGGGGACATGCCGTGTGAGCCATGCCTCCGCCGCATAGCGGGAATCCAGGATCAGACCGAGGTTCATCGAGGTGCCGTAGACGAATACGATGGCCAGGCTCCCGGCGACGGCGAGCCGGCCAATGCCGCCGGCGCGCGTCCAAAGCGCCGCACCACCGACCCCTGCGAGCACCGCGCTGACGAACACGATTGGCAGCACGAAGCGTGGAAACACGTACAGAATGGGCCCGACGAACGTCACGAGATAGGAGAGCGCGGCCGCGATGAGCCACGCCACCCCACACCGCGCTCCGGGCCGGACCACGGCCAGCCCGAGCAGCGCCAAGAGGACGACGGGTGGCGTCGCCGTCTCGACGATCAGCCGCGTGACGTGTCCCGACAGCTCGAGGTAACCGGCGAGCGTGGCGGGATACATCTGATACGGGCGCGAGCCGTCGTGCGTGATGTAGTAGACATGTGCCAGCCAGCCGCGGAAATCGATCAGGACATTGGCGGCGACGAGATACGTGACGACCGCTGCCACGGCACCCGCCAGGAGGCGCCTATCACGCACGCCCGCATGCGCGATCAGCAGCGGGATCGGCAAGAGGAGGAATAGGCCATAGGCTTGATCCTTGGTGGCGATCGCCGCCGCCGCGAAGACACCGAGCCGGACGTAGGTGCCGAGCGGCGCGCCGCGCGCGATCCGCACGAGCGACAGCAGCGCGAGGCTGCTCCAGAAGAGATACGGCATCTCGAGATTTGCGGCGTCGGCGTAGTAGACGGTGAGCGGCGAGCACGCGAAGAGCGCGGCGGCGAGCACGCCCGCGACGCGGCCAGACAGCTCGACGCCGATCCGATACGCGACGACCGCGGTGCCGACTCCCATCGCCGCACTGACGGCGCGCGCCATCAGCGTGAAGAGCGAGACCGAGAGCTCGGGCGTCGTGAGGCCCCAGGGATAGTGCGCGCCAGCGCCTGCGCCCGCCTGTAGTCCGCCCGTCAACGTGAGAAACGCGGCGTAGGGCGCGTAGACGATCGAGAGCAGCGTGAAGTGCAGCGCGGGATACTTCGACCACCAGTGCCCGCCGTAGAGCATCTGCTTCGCGTATTGCAGCGGCCCGAGCGGAGCCACGGAATCGATCGCCCAGTCACCGCTCGCGTTCGGGAGGCCCCACGTGATGCCGAAGGCGTTCAGCGCGGCGACGCCGAGGATGAGGAGCCAGAGCTCGGTCGGCCAGGCGGGACCTACGGGGTTATGAGACGGCGCTGCGCGATGAGGCGACGACCCGGAGGGCTGAGGCGGCAGTCCGATCGGCGTACTCACGGCGCCGACGCGGCGGCCGCCCGTAGCGCCTCGATCTCGGTCGTCAGCTCTTCCAGGATCGGGCGGAGCAACGTTGGCAATGCGGGTGGTAATCCTCGCTGTCGGTCGACCTTGGTGAGCAGCCGGCGGACGCCGCTCCGGACCGCGTTCGTGAAGCGGCGGGTTCTCTTGCGATCGCCGCGCGCTTCCGCCTGACGCGCAGCCTCGGCCTTCGCGGTCGCCTTGACGACGAGCGCCGTCATCCCCCGCCCGAGCGATCCGGCCACCGCGGGCGGACCGGCGATCAGGCCGGCGGCACGCGCCAAACGGCACTGCACCGCGTCCCAGCGGACCACCGGCTCGTGCCGACAACCAGTCCCCACGTCGCATCCATCGATCGTGCACGCGTTCCCGTCGTCGCAGCTCGCCGGCCCGCCGGCCACGCACACGTCGGCGTCACCGCGGCAATGATCTCCGCTCGTGCACGCATTGCCGTCAGTGCAACGGGCGACGGGGCTCTTCAGCCGGCATCCGCTGGCGGGATCACAGCTCCCGAGCAGACACTGCCCGGCGCAGACGAGCGGCCCGCCGCCGACACAGCCGGGCCCGTCGCCACGACAATGGTCGGCGACGGTGCATGCGTTACCGTCGTCGCACGACGCGCTCGCCGGCCGGGCCACACACCCGGCGCTCGGATCGCACACGCCGGTGAGACATGGATCGGCACACGCGAGCGGCGCACCCGGCACGCAGACGTCGCCGTCGCCGCTGCAATGATCGCCCGTCGTGCAGGCGTTGCCGTCGTCACAGGCAGTGGTGCTGCTGCGCGGAATACAGCCTGCGACGGGATCGCACTGCATGCACGGACCGCCGCACTCGAGTGCTGGTCCTGGGACGCAGCGCCCGTCGTCGCCGCACGAGTCCTCGACGGTACACACGCTGGCGTCGTCACAGGGATCGCCGCCGGCGCGATCGACACAGCCGCCGGGATCGCAGAAGCCGATCGCGCTCGGGCGCCGCACGTCGCTGGCATCGCGGCGCGACACGGTGAGCGTCGCCGGCGCGAAGCAATCGACCGGCATGCGGAACGCCAGCATCGTCGGCGTCACCGCCACGACGTCGACGGGCGTCACCTCTCCACCCATGGTGAGGCGAACCAGGTTGCCGTAGCGGGTCTGATTCTGGCGCTCGACCCGCGGGTTCTTCGCGCTACAGACCTCGACCGGGGTCGTCGCCTTGGCGCACGCCGCACCGTCGACGGCATTGAAGCCGCGTCCGAAAACATGGACGAGATCGCCCGCCCGTGGTCGCCCCCGCGACACACCGGTGACGACCGGCGCGCCGGACCGCGCCGCGACGGCCGCGCTCACGTCGACCGCCGCGCCGTCGGCGCGCCGGACATCGCCGTCGGCGACCGCCTGCACGTCGCAGCTGACCGTCACGCCGCAGCGTTCCCATTGGTTGCCCCGCGCGGCGAGCGCGAGACCCGCGATCCCCTGCAACACGTTGGCACCGGTGCCGTTCGGATACGTGTTGGCGTTCAGGACGAAGGCATTGCCACCGGCTCGATCCGCCGTACCGAGATCGACGCGCGGGACTTCGCAGCCCTCACAGCGCGCGAGCACCGCCCCATAGCCTTGCGGCGCGCGCGCCGTGCACCGCACCGGCGTCACGCACCCGGGATCGTCGACGCAGCATCCGGCACCCGTGCCGCAACAATCGCGATCGCCGAGACACGGCGTCCCGGCGGGATCGAGCGACGGCTCGCAGGTGCCGCTCAGGCCGTCGTTGTGATTGCACACGAGCGCCACGCCTTCGTAGTTCGCCGACGGCGCGTCGCCGGCCGTTGCCGCTTCCACCCGCGTGCCCGCGAATTGATTGTCGGACACGTAGTCGTCGCGGAACGCCGCATCGGCCCCATCCGTCACCGAGAGGCCGCGGGCGCCGTTGAAGCGCACGATGTTGGCGCCAGTTACGAGCGTGCTGCGCGTCCCGTGATCGCCCGTGGCTCCCGCGCCGAGCCCGGCCGGGGCGGTCCCGGGGGCATTGCGCTGCACCAGATTCTCGAGCGCAGTGAGCGCGCCGCCGAGCGTCGCAACCGCGCCTCCGTTCTTGTTGTCGTGGAGACAGCTACGCTCCACGGTCGCGCGGGCGCCCGTCGTCACCTTCACACCGACGCCAGCGGCGCCGGTGATCTCGCTGTCGACGACGGTGATCGCCGTGCCGTCGCGACCCGCGGCCGCCTCGACGCTGACGGCGTCGCCGCGCGTCGGGCCGCGCACCAGACATTGCTCGATGCGACTGCCGTCGGCTCCGGCGCCCGTGATCGCCACGGTATCGGCCTGCGCGCTCAACCCGCCGGCGGTGCTGCCCTGGAAGACGAGGCCGCGCAGGACCGTGCGCTCGCCGTACACCCGGGCAACCGGCGCCGCCCGGGTGCCGATCGAGAGAACGACCGCACCCGTGCGCGCCTCGGCATCGAGACCGTCGACGATCACGTCGGACCCTGCGAGGCAGAGGCCACTGTGGCGGCCGTCCGCGGCGCAGATCCGCCGCGAGAGATCGATCGTGCGCGGATCGTCGGCGCCGGGAAACGCGACCGGGTCGAACGTGACCAGCGCCTGGTCCCCGGTCTCGTCCGTGAACGCGGCAGCAGCCTCGAGTGTGGCCCGCAGCTCGTCTTCTTGCGGCGCACCGACGACGAACGTGCGAGCATGAATCGTCCAATCGATGACGTTCGACACGCCCAGGCCGCCAAGCACGACGGCGACCTGCGCCTGTCGCTGCGGCGCCGAGCCGACGACGCTGGTCGCCAGGCGATGCGTCCAGGCGCCCGGCCGGAGACCGTCGATCGTCCCGCAGCGCACCATGCCCACGCCCCGACAAACGAGCGTCGCGTCGTAGGATGAGGCGCCGTCGCCGCCGCACGTGGCGGCCTCGTCGCGCAGCGTTCCGGTGAGGGCGATCGTGACCTCAGGATCGCGACTCAGATTCTCGGCGAACACGATGAGCGAGGACGTGCCGGGACACAGCGGCACCGCCAGCGAACCAGCTGGCCCCAGCAGGAGGACGGCGATCAGGAGCACCAACAGGACGCCGATGCGGCGGAAGCGATCACGAGGCTGCATAGACATGGGTGGTCTCGAGAAAGGCGGCGGGGGGATTCAGCGTGCCCAGTGGACGGCGCCCGCGACGATCGCGAAGCCAACCAGCATGCCGAGTGCGACGAAGATGAGGTCTGCCATGGTGACGAAGTTCCTCTCGACGGGGACAATGCAGAACGCGTGCCTCGCCAAACCGCCGTCAGACCGGGACGAAGCCCGCATCACCCTGGGGCGCTTTGGTCGGGCTGTGGCGAAATTGCTGGCGGCAGCACCGGACCGGCGGCGACGACCGAGCAGCCACGGCCGACGGCCGGGGGCACGGCGCCGCCGCTCCAAAGACGCAGACGCCATGGCGTTCAGCGGGTCCGGCAGCGGAGCGTGCCGCGGCCGGTTCGGCACTGTGCATCGCCGGGGACGAAGCGCGCCTCGCCGCATTGGTCGACGCCCGGGGGGCTGCCCGGCGCGTCGCCGACCGCGTTCAATGCCACCGTGAGCGCGAACGCCGCACCCTCAGGAAGGCGATAGGAACCCGCGCCCGTGACGGCGACCTCGAACGCACCCGGACGCTTCACTGAGCGGTCGCGGATCACCACCTTGGTGATGCCGCCCCGGCGCCCGAGCTTGTCGCGATAGGTGAAGCCGACCGGCGCTTTCCCCGTGGCCTTCCAGCCAAGCCCGCTCACACCCGGAAACACCCCCGGCACGATGATCTCATCCAGGACGATCCCGCCCAGCGCATCCGCCATGCGAAGTCGGACGCCGCGTCCGATCGGATCGATCGACGCGCCGCCGGGGGGAATCGCGACGGTCCCTTTGAAGGACAACGTCTGCGCGCCGATCGTGCGGTCGAGGTGGGCAACGACGAGACTCGTCGGTCGCACCTCACCCGCGAGCAGCGAGCGCGAGCACGGATCGCCCCCGCCGACGGCCGGTGGCGTGAAGCTCGGTCCGACGCAGTAGCCGTCACCGTCGCTGTCGTTGTCGACGTCGTCGGGGCAGCGGTCGTCACGGCTACAGATGCCGTCGCCGTCGGGATCGACGCGCCGGCAGTCGGAGGAGCAGCACTGGTTCTGCCCATTGGCGCCGCCGTCGTCGCAGTGCTCGGCACCGTCGACGACGCCGTTGCCGCACGACTCGAGCCGACAGGTCGCGCTGCAGCCGTCGCCGGAGATCGTGTTGCCGTCGTCGCAGGCTTCCCCCGCATCGACCCGGCCATCGTCGCAACGCGGTGGTGGAAGCACCGGCGCGGTCGCGAGACAGAGCCGTGACGGCTTCCGCAGCACGACTTGCTCGGTGCCGAGTGCGCTCGTCACGGTGACGGTGCGGGGCACGAAGAGCGGCTGGCCGGCGGCGCGCTTCAGCTCGTAGCAATGGATCGCTGCGCTCGGGATCGCTGCGCTGGTGATGGCCGGGCTCGAGTCGCGTCGGTCGGCACCGTCGCGATCGACAGTCACGCAGACGCTCGCGGGGCGCCGGACCGTCACGAGCGCCGATCCGAAATCGTCGGCGAGCGCGACGAAGCTCGTGGCGAAGCGCGGCGCGCTCGCCAGAGCCTTGGCCGTGTAGCACTTGAAGTCGGCGAGCCGGAGCGCCGACGGTACGCCGTCCCGCGTCGCCGGCAGGCAGAGGCGCTCCGACTTCCGCAGCAGCAGGCTCCGCGTCGTGCCGAGATCGTCGTCGACGGTGACGACGCGCGGCTGGAAACGCGCCTCACCCGCAGCGTCGCGAATGGTGAAGCACTGCAGGTGTGCGGCCCGATCGGCGATGCCACGACCGTTCTCGTCGACGGGGAGACAGACCTCGCTCGTGCGCACCACCGTCGTCCGCTTGCTCTCGAAGTCGTCCGCAAGCGTCGTGCTGCGACGCGCGGGCGCGCGACTGCCGGGAGCGTGGCTCGCGGTGTAGCACTGGTAATGGTCGACTCCGGCAACCGGCGTTGGCACGGCGGTCGGTGCAGGCGTCGCGGTCCGGACCGGCGTTGCGCTGTTGGTCGGCGTCGTTGTCGTCGTGCCGGTCCCGCTGGCGAGCGGCGTAACGGTCGCGCCGCCTCCCGTCGCAGTGAGCGTCGCCGACGGGGTGGCGGTCGTAGTGGCCATCGTGAGCGTCGCCGACGGTCCCGGCGTCGGCGTCGCGGTGCGCGTCGTCACGAGCGTCGGGGTCGGCGTCGGCGTGACGCAGAGCGACGCGGTGCACGTGGCGTTGCAGCAGGCGCCGTCCGCCGCCGCGCCGCGATCGCACACCTCTCCGATCTGACGAATGCCGTCACCGCAGACGGCGCAATTCGGATACGGACCGATCGCGAGAACCTCGTCGCGACGCGCGGGCGTGAAGACGACGCCGGCGCCGACGATCGGGAGCTGCCCCGCCGGATGAACGGTCGTGACGGTGCCCCCGGGTCCGGCGAGATAGCGCGAGCCCGCTCCGAGCTGCATCGGCCGGCGCGCAATCAGCGTGACGTCGGATCCCCCCGCCATCTGATTGCTCGGATTCACCCCGCCCGAGCCGTCGATCTTCACGTTGGGCGCGACCGAGAGTCCGCAGGCAGCGAGGCTGAGCGATTGCCCGCCACCGTTCCCGCTACCGCTGCTCGCGAGCACGTCCTTCAGGACGTTCAACATGCCGAGCCCGCCTTCGTCCGACGCGACGCCGGCGACGACATCGACGAACCCGCCTTCCGCGCCGGCCGAGAGGGCCTGCACCGCGATGCTGCCGCCGATCGTGACGGTGCGACCGGCGTCCGCATTGACGTCGCCGCCGGTGTCGTTACCGCTCGCGTCGAGGCTCGCCGTGAAGACGAGGTCGCGGCCGGCGCTCAAGGACACCAGGCCCCCGTCGCCGCCCGTCGTCCCGCTTCGCATCGTGATGACGCCTCCCAACAGCACGTCGCCGTCCGTCGGGCCGATCACGTTCGGGTCCACGTCCCCCGCGTCGATCGTGAGCGTGCCCCCCGAGCCGTCGAAGTTCGTGCCGGCATCGGCCCGGATCGTGACGCCGGCGCCGAAGAACCGCACCCGGCCGTACGCCGTGACGTCGAGCTCGCCGCCGTCACCGCCGAACGTGTCGCCCGCGCTGCCTTGCAGGATCAGCGACGCGCCGTTCACGTCGACCGTACCGCCCGGCACCACGCCGCCGATCGCGTCCTCGCCGGCGGCGAGCGCGATGACGCCACCGTAGCCACCGCCGGCCCGGCTCCGCACGTCGATCCCCGCACTGATCGCGATGGCGTCGCCCGCCGTCACGTCGAGCTCGCCGCCGTCCGAGCCGCCACCGCTCAAATCGATGCTGCGGCTCAGGGTGACGTCGCGTCCGGCCGTCACGTCGAGCGTGCCACCTGTCGCTTGATTGGCGCCGCTGAGCGAAACGTCGCCGGCGATTACGACGCTCCCCGTGCGGGCGGCGATCTCGACGGTGCCACCGTCGGCGTACTTCTCGCCCTCGTCGGCCGAGGCGCTGATGCCGTTGCCGGTGACGCTGGAGCCCGACCGCAGCGTAACGTCGCGCTGCGCGTCGAGGCGGAGGGTCCCCGCGCCGTCGCCGCTCACGTCGAAGCCGCCGGCGATGTCGATGGCGCCGGCACTGACGAACGAGATCAGGCCGCCGCCAATCACGAAGCCGTTCGGCTTCACGTAGTCACCGCGGGCTTTCACGCGCCCGGTCGCCGTGAGCGTCACGTCACCGGCGTTGCCGACCACGAACCAGCCGAGGCCAGTCACTTGAATCGTGCGCTCGATGCTGAGACTGCGCCCGCCGAGGTCGAGCTCGCAGCCGCCAACGGGAATCTCGATCGCGGTCGTGACGCGGACCGCGCTCGCGCTGCACGTCCCCGAGGCGCAGAGCACGCTCTGGGTGTTCGCGATCAGGTCCGACCCGCAGCTCCGCGTGACCGCCGACGCCGGCGCCACCGGCATCGACGCGAGCACGAACACGAGCGCGCACCACGGCGCGAGTCGACGCAGAGTCGGCATGAGCATGAGATTGGTGCGCCCGGACGATCGTTACGTGGAGGCGACACGACCGAAGTCCTGTCGCCGGCCCCCCACTCGCGATCGACCGGGCACGCGGTGCGACAGTGCAGGAGCCGTGCCTGCGCGACGGCCTGGGCCCAGCGCCTTCGGGCGCGATGCCCTTGGGGCACAATGGTGCGGGTGTGGCGAAAATGCTGCGCGCCGAGGTTACTTCTCGCTCGCCGTCACGCCGTACCCGTAGCGTTCCAGCTTCCGGTAAAGCGTCCGCCGGTCGAAGCCGAGCACGCGCGCCGCCATGCTCTTGCTGCCCCCGACCGCCTCCATCACGCGCAGGATGTAGCGGCGCTCGACCTCCTCCATCGGAACGAGATCGGACGGATCGTCGGTCGTGACCAGCACGTGCGAGGGCCGGTAGGTCCGGATCTTCTCGGGCAGATCGGCGGCGGCAATCTCGTCGCTGCGCGTCAGCGCCACCGCGCGCTCGATGCAGTTCTGCAGCTCGCGCACGTTGCCGGGCCATGCATAGGCGAGCAGGAGCTCGGCCGCCGCCGGTGAAATCCCGGCGATCCGTTTCTCGCTCCGGGCCGCGAAGCGCTCGACGAAGCGCTGCGCCAGGAGCAGCACGTCGCTGCCGCGGGCCCGCAGCGGCGGCATCTCGACGTGCACGACGTTGACGCGAAAATAGAGATCCTCGCGAAAGCGCCGCTCTTCGATCGCGAGCTCGAGGTCGCGATTGGTCGCGGTGATGAGCCGCACGTCGAAGGCGACCTCGGCGTCGGCTCCGAGCGGGCTCACGGTGCGCTCCTGCAGCGCCCGCAGGAGCTTCGGCTGTAGCTCGAGCGGCAGCTCGCCGATCTCGTCGAGGAAGAGCGTCCCGCCGTCGGCGCGCACGAAGAGGCCGGTGCGGGCGTTCCGCGCGTCGGTGAACGCGCCGCGGGTGTGCCCGAAGAGCTCGCTCTCGAGCAGGGCCTCGGGGAGGGCGGCGCAGTTCATGGGCACGAACGGGCCGTCGCGGCGGCGACCGCGCCGGTGCAGCGCGCGCGCCACCAGCTCCTTGCCGGTGCCACTCTCGCCCGAGATCAGCACCGAGGCGTCGGATTCCGCGAGGTCGTCGAGCAAGTGATACACCCGCTGCATCGCCGAGCTGGCACCGACGAGCTCGTCGTATTGCTGGGTCGCGGCGACGACGCTGCGGAGCCGGCTCACCTCATCGCGCAGGCGACGGTGTTGCACCGCGCGCTCGAGCGCCAACGCCAACGCCTCGATCTCGACGGGCTTGGTGAGGAAGTCGTAGGCCCCAGCGCGGATCGCGGCGACGGCCGTCTCGATGCTGCCGAAGGCCGTCAGCACGATGATCGGCACGTGCGGGTAGTCGACGGCGAGCCGCTCGCAGAGCGCGAGCCCGCTCATCTGCGGCATGTTCAAGTCGCTGACGACGACGTCGAACTCCGCGACCACCAGCGCCTCGAGCGCCTCGGGCCCCGACAAACGGCTGTGCGGCTCGAAGCCCTTCTCGAGCAGCTCGCCCGAGAGGAACTCGCACATGGCCTGGTCGTCGTCGACCACCAACACGCGCGCGCTCACGCCAATGATCCTTCCGCCGCGCCGTTCGCGGCCGGCAGCAAATACAGCGAGAAACGCGTCCCCTGCCCCACCACGCTCTCGACGTCGATCCAGCCGCCGTGTTCGCGCACGATCCCCCACGCGACCGAGAGCCCGAGGCCGGTCCCTTCGCCGACGTCTTTGGTGGTGAAGAACGGCTCGAAGATGTGCGGAATCTGATCCGTCGGGATCCCGCCCCCTTCGTCCGTGATGCGGATGCAGGCGTACTCGCCGGGCACGCCGCCGTGACCGGCGGGCGGTGCCGCTGGCGTCCGCTCGACGCGCACGCGCAGCCGACCGCCGCCACGCATGGCCTGGATGCCGTTCATGGCCACGTTGGTGAGCGCTTGTTGCAGCTGATTGGCGTCGACCTCGGCCGGCACGGGCGGACCGTCGGTGTCGAGCTGGAGCGTGACCGCGTGCTTCTCGGCGAGCGGCGACAGCATGTCGAGCATGGCGCGCGTCACCTGCCGCACGTCGCGCACGCCGAGCCGCGGCCCGCGGCGGCGGCCGAAATCGAGGAGCTGACGGATGATGAGCGTCATGCGCTCCGCCTGCTCGACGATGACCTCGAGCGATTTGCGCTGGTCGTCACCGGATTGTCCGCCCGCGCGGGTACGCTTGGCGCGGCCGGCGATGATGCTGAGCGGAGTGCCGAGCTCGTGGGCAACGCCCGACGCGAGCTGCCCGAGCGTCTTCAGACGGTCGGCGTGACGCAGTTGATCGAGCGTCGCGATGCGCGCTTCGGTCTCGCTCGCGATTTGCCGATTGGCGGCCGCCAGGTGATCGCACATCGTGTTGATCTCGTGGCCGAGCTGGCCGATCTCGTCGCGGTGGCGAACGGCGATGCGGGTGGAGAAGTCCCCGCCGCCGATGCGTCGCGCCTGGCCGCAGAGCTTGGCGATCGGCTGGCCGACGAACCAATAGCCGATCGCCATCGCGATCAGGCCGCAGACGGTGGCGATCACCATGGTCGTAATGAAGGCCTGGAGCACGCTGTCACGCAGGTACGCGCGTTCCCGCGTCAGCGACGACGAGACCTCGACGGCGGCCGGACGGTGATTCGGGAGCAACACCGGCACGTAGGCGAAACGGCGCTCGTCGCCGGTCTCCTCGTGTTGCAGCCGGATGATGTCCTGCGTGCTCCATTGGTCGCGCAGATCATCGAGCGGGACGATCGGGCGCTCCCCCTCGGCCGCGTTCTGGTCGAGCCAGACCCACCGGATGCGCACTTCGTTGACGCTGTCGTCGGCGCGCCGCACGAGATCCCGGGCGCGCTCCTCGCCGTCGTACTCCCAGACCGTTCCGACGGCCGCCCCCAGGACCCGGCCGAGCAGATGCTCATCGGCCTGGCGATCGGCCTCGAAATACGTGGTCGCGCGCTGCACCCGCAGGTATCCGTTCACCGCCATCACCGAGAAGATGACGACGATGAGCGCCAACATGAGCCGTCGAGCGAGCCGCATACCGCGAATGGTGCACGAACGATGCCAGGGATGCCAGGCAGCTTCTGCCTGAACGGGTCGGGGCTAGACTCGCGTCAGCCGCTCGATCGCGCCGCGATGAGGCGGGTACCGTTCCAGCAACGCGCCACGCTCACCGAGCTCGAAGTCGGCGAAATCGAACCCTGGCGCCACCGTGCAGCCGACCAACGCGAACTTCCCCGGCGGAGCGACCTCAGCACCGAACCAGGCGCCTGCCGGCACCACGACCTGCGGCATCTGGTCGCGCGCCGGGTCGCATCCGAGGCTCGCGGTGATGAGCTGGCCTTCCCCACCGGCGTCGAGGATCGCGAGGGTCACCGCGTCCCCCGCATAGAAATGCCAGAGCTCATCCGAGCGGATGCGATGGAAGGCCGAGAACGCGTCCGCCGTGATCAGGAAGTAGACGGCAGTCGAGAACGAGCGCGGCGCCGGGAAACGGGACGGCAGCGCGGCGGCATCGACGTGCTCGGCGGCGCGATAGGTCTCACGGAAGTAGCCGCCTTCCGGATGTGGTCGCAGATCGAGGCGATCGATCCAGAAAGCCGCGTCGTTCACGCTCGCAGGGAGTACACCCAGGTCGACAGCCAGGCCAGCGACAAAACGTATGCGGCCACCTCGATCGCCGGCAGCATCACGACCGACGAGAACCCGATGACAGCTGCGACGCCGAAGATCACGCCGCTCCAGCGCCACCCGCTGCGATCTTGCCAGATCGGATACGCAATCAGCGCCGACGTGCCGAAGAGCGCGTGCCACTTCATGGTGGTGAAGGGACGAAGACGCGCGAGCGGCTCGGTCATCGCCGCGGGATCCGTCATGCCGGCGAGCTGCAAGAGCTGACGGTTCTCGAGCAGATCACCGAGCCACATCACGACCGGCAGAACCATGAGGAACCGGCCGAGGCCGTCAGACATGCGTCCGCGCGCGCGCAGCAGCAGGACGATCCCGACGTACAGCGCCGGGTAGGCGATCATGAAGAGGAAGTCGATGCGGTTCCCGAGGTTCATCTTGCGGACGGCCTCGGGACGCGCCGGCGAGTCCGGAGCGCCGAGAATGCCGAACACGTGATCGGGCGTGGACGCGAGCTCGAACCCGACGACGGGGCTCAGGAAGCCCGGCACGTTGCGGTCGACGGGCGCCGCCGGGAAGACGGCCAGCATGACGATACTGAGGAACAGGACCGCCGCACCGCTGATCCGAAGGATCAGGAGCGCACGCCGCTCAGCAGTCACGATCACTCCTTCCCGTAGCGTTCACGGACGTAGGCACCGAGGTAGGCTTCGAGCTCGTCGATCTCGGTCCGATCGGTGAGGGGATACTGCGCGAGGTAGGCGGCGCGCGCCAAGAGATGCGTCGCAGCCGGTGTCGTCAAGAACTGAAACACGATGGCGAGGAGACCGCGTATCGGTACGCTCGGGCCCGCCGGGGCGAAGAAGATCACGGCGGCGAAGATGATCAGACAGACGCCGAGCGTCCCGGCCTTCCCGGCCGCGTGCATGCGGCAATAGACATCGGGGAACCGCAAGAGTCCGAGGCTCGTGACGAAGGTGAGGAACGTCCCCAGCAGGAGTGGGACGGCGACCGTGAGGTCGAAGAGCGACGGCATCATCGAAAGAGCCGCCCGCGTTCGAGGTACCGTGCGACCGCCGCCGATCCGAGGAATCCGACGAGCGTCAGGATCCAGACCGCGTCGAAATAGATGTCGGAGTTCCACAGCATGCACAGCAGACAGATGACCCCGATGAACATCATCGTGATGGTATCGAGCGCGATCGCGCGATCGGCGGCTTGCGGCCCGATCGTGAGGCGCACCATCGTGAGCGCACCCGAAAGCAGCAATACCGCGAGGCACGCGAGACACACCACGGTCAGGAACGGGCTCATGACGTCACCGTACCGCGCCCGCCGGGCGCGTCCATTTCAAGATGTTGGCTTCGAGCGTCTCCCGGACGTCGACGCGCACCGCCTCGGGATCGTCTCCGACGTGCAGCGCGTGGATGAGGATGGTGCGGCGGGGGCGATCCACGTGGACCGTGATCGTTCCGGGCGTCAGCGTAATCGCGTTTGCCAGGCTCGTGATCTCGAAATCGGTCGACGCCTCCATCGGCACCTCGAGGAAGCCGGGACGAATGACCATCGTCCGCGCGAGCACCAGCCTGGTCACGTCGATGTTGGCCTTGGTGAGCGCCTTCATGAAAATGAAGCACCACCGAACGAAGTAGTAGAGACGGGTCATGGCCGGGGCGCTCCGAGCACCGCCGTCACGTAGGCCCGCGGATCGGTGATGTCACTCGCCGCGTCGGCGGCGAGGCGAAGGAACGGCTGGGCGGCGATCCCGATCCCGATCGTCATGACGACGAGCACGGCGGTCGGCACCATCAGCGCGCGGTAAGGCGCCGCAGGCACCTCGCGTTCGCTGCGGCCCCAGAACACGTAGGTCCAGATCTTGGCCATCGAGAAGAGCGTGAGAAAGCTCGTCACGAGCGAGACGGCGACCACGACGTAGTTGCCGCCGCCGAGCCCCGCGCGCAGGAGCACGAGCTTGCTGAGGAACCCCGAGAACGGCGGCATGCCGGCCAGGGACATGGCGGCGACGAGGAACATCCCGGCCACCCCCGGGGCCAGATCGAGCACGCCGCCCATGCGCTTCAGCTCCTGGGTGCCGCTGACGCGCTCGGCGATGCCGCCGATCAGGAAGAGGCTCGACTTCACGATGATGTGATGCATCACGTAGAAGATCGTGCCGGCGACGGCGGCCGTCGCCACCGTCGCGTTGGCCGTCAGCCCGACGCCCATCAGCATGTACCCGACCTGGCTGATGATGTGCCACGAGAGAATGCGCCGCACGTCCCACTGGCACATCGCGCCGAGCACGCCGAGCAGCATGGTGAAGCCCGACGACACGAGGATGACCTGCAGCGCGAGCTCGTGTCCGGGCTGCCGGAAAACCAGCACGAACACGCGCAGGAGCGAATAAACCCCGACTTTCGTGAGCAGGCCGGCGACGTAACCGCTCACGCCGGCGGGAACGACCGGATAGGAATCGGGGAGCCACGAGAAGAGTGGAAACGCCGCCGACTTCAGCGCGAAGACGACGAGGAGCAACATCGTCACGGCGGTCACCAGCGCCGCCTGTTCACCGCTGAGGCGCGCCGTTCGCTCGGCGAGATCCGCGAAATTCAAGGTGCCGACCGTCGTGTACACGAGCCCGCATCCGACGACGAAGAACGTCGAGCCGATGCTGTTGATGGCGATGTAGCGCATGGTTTCTCGCACCTGCGGCTTGGTGGCCCCCACCATCATCACCCCGTAGGAGCCGATCAGCATCACCTCGTAGCCGACGAAGAGATTGAAAAGGTCGCCCGTGATGAAGGACCAATTCACGCCGAGCAGCAGCACCTGGAAAAGCGGGTAGAAGAAGTACTCCTGCTGGCGCGGCTCCACGCTCCAGATCGTGTAGATCGTCACGACCGTCCCGACCGTCATGGAGAGGCAGAGCATGATGCACGCCAGCCGATCCGCGACGAACGCGATGCCCCACGGCGCCGTCCATCCGCCGACCACCATGGTCTGGATGCCGTGGGTGTCGACGAAGCGCAGCAGCCAGAAGACGAATGCGGTGAGCCCGATCGCCGAGACGACAGCGAGCGCCTTCTGCGTCGTCGGCTTGCCGGTCAGCAACGCCAGCAGGATAGCGGTCAGAAACGGCACCAACACGGGAACGATGAGCACGCTCACGTGAGCTGCTCCGGGTCGTCGGTGCCGGAATCCAGATACACGCAATAGCTGATCGTGAGCAGCAACGCGCCGACGGCGAAGCTGATGACGATGGCCGTCAAGATGATGTCCGGCGGCAAGGGGTCCATGAGCGGCGTCCCAGGTGCGCTGGCGCCGACGAAGGGCGCCTGCCACTGAGGCGCGTATCCTCCGCACACGATCAGGAGGAGATTGGTCGCGTTCGAGTACATGCCGAAGCCCATGACGACCCAAATCAGGCTCGGGCGTAGGATCATCGAAGTTCCCGCCGCGAACATCACGCCGATGACGGCGGCCATCACGATCTCCAACTCAACGCTCCTCGAGCCCAAGCTCGACGAAAATCGTCATGAGCGTTCCGAGCACGATCAGGTACACGCCGAGGTCGAAGAAGGTCGCCGTCGGCACGTGCTGGTGTCCGAGGATCGGGACGTGGAAGTCGAGGATGCCGTGATCCATGAACGTGAACCCGCGGAAGAACGGGACCGCGCCCGTCGCGACCGAGATCAGGAGACCCACGACCGACAGGCGCCACCACGCGATGCGCGCCGCGCCGGCAAGGCCGAACGCCAGCAGGTACATGGCACCCGCGCTCCCCGCCATGACGCCGGCAATGAATCCCCCGCCCGGCAGGTTGTGCCCCTGCCAGAAGATCACCAGCGAGATCGCGACCGTGATCGGCACGGCGAAACGCGTCGCCGTCCGCAAGACCGGGGAATCGATCATTCGCTCACGCTCCTCCGCGCCCGCAGCAGCCCAAAGATGCAGAGACCGACGACGACGAGCACGGTGATTTCCCCCTGCGTGTCCATGGCACGGAAGTCGACGATGATGACGTTCACCGCGTTCTGACCGCCGGCGTCCGTGAGACTCCGGGCCAAATAGTCCTGGCCGAGATTGCGCGTCTCGCGGAAGCCCGGACTGGTACACAACACGATCAACCCGAACATCACGAGCCCGACCGCGACCGAGAGCCCGCGGTTCCACGCCCGCACGCCGGCCGACGGCACATGCGGCCGGAACACCGGCATGAAGTAGAGCACGAGCAGCACGAAGATCGTCGACACAGTCTCGATCAGGATCTGCGTGAGCACGATGTCGGGTGATCGGTACACGACGAAAACGAGGGCCACCATGAATCCGACCGCGGTGAGCGCGAGCGCGGCGGCGAGCCGGGTCGTCGCGGTCACCACCGCGTACACCGCCCCGAGCAGCAACCCGGCGAGCGCGAGGCCGTACCAGGTGAGATTGTCGAACCCCATCGGCGTCGCGCGGAAGACAAGCCCCCCGCGGAGCAGCGCGAAGACCGTGAGCCCCGTCGTAGAGGCGAGGATGACCGAGAAGTACTGATGCAGCGAGCCGTTCTGCCAGCGTCGGCTGTAGCCCGTCGCGAACGCGGTCACGCCTTCGATCCCGTGATCCCACACCGACTGCATCGACGGGAGCACCGCGAGGGAGCGCTGCCACCCGTCGACGACGCCGCGCCCGACGTACAGGGCCACGCCGAGGGCCGTCGTCACCATTGACAGGACGAGCGGACCGAGATGCGTCGGGATGAGGCCGACGTGGAGATGCGCGTGCGGATCGGAAGAAAAGCGGCTGACGAGCTGCTCGGTCGTCGAGGTGAGCCCGCCCAGCCCGAGGCCGAGCGCCAGCAGCACCAGGATCGCCGGCGGGAGCCACAGCCCCGGCGATTCCCCGTCGTCATGATGGTCGCCGTCGCGGGCGGCGACCCGGAGCGGTCCGAAGAACACGCCGAAGATCAGCTTGCAGGTCGCGCCGAACAGGAAGGCGTTCGCGACGACGACGGCGGCGATCACCGCGGGACGCAGGCCGGTCAGCGTGCCGAGCGCGGCGTTGTCGAGCAGCTCGGCATAGAGGCTTTCTTTGGCGAGAAAGCCGAGCAACGGGGGCCATCCCGCCATCGAAAGCCCGGCGAGAACGGCGATGGTGAACGTGATGGGCAGCCGAGTGCGGAGACCGCCGATGTCGCGCAGGTTGCGGCTGTGTGCGGCGTGCTCGACGATCCCGACCACGAGAAAGAGCGCGCCCTTGTAGGTGGCATGCGAGAGGATCTGGAGCGCATCGAGGTCGGCCGCCCGCAAACCGTACACCATCGTCACCAGGCCGAGCGCGCCGACGGTGGTGAACGCGAGCAGGCCCTTCAGGTCGGTTTCGCGGAACGCACGGTAGTTGCCGAGGCAGAGGGTCGCGAGGCCGATCGTGGTCACGATCGGGAACCAGGCGTCCGCGGTTCCGAAGATCGGCAGCATGCGGCCGAGCAAGAAGATGCCGGCCTTCACCATCGTGGCCGCGTGCAGGTACGTCGAGACCGGGGTGGGCGCGACCATCGCGCCCGGCAGCCAAAAATGGAACGGGACCTGCGCCGATTTGGTAAACGCGCCCAGCAACACCAGCAGGAGAGCCGGCAGGAAGAGCGGCGAAGACCCGAGGGTCTGTCGCAGGTCGGGACTCGCGACGAGCCCGCTGATCGAGTACGTGCCCGTCACCTGGCCGACGAGCACGAAGCCCGCTGCCATCGCCAGACCGCCGAGCGCCGTCACCAAGAGCGCCGTCACGGCGCCGCGCCGCGCGATGTCCTGCTCGTACCAGAAGCCGATCAGCACGAACGACGTGAGACTGGTCATCTCCCAGAACACGAACAGCAGAATCAAATCATCGGCGAGGGCGACGCCGAGCATCGCACCCATGAACGCCGCGAGCGCGGCGTAGAACCGGCCGAGACGGCTACCGCCGAGATCGCTCAGATACGCGAGGGCATAGACGCCGACCAACACGCCGATGCCCGAGATCAAGAGCGCGAAGAAGAGTCCGAATCCGTCGCCACGAAGCGTGAACCCGATCTGCAGCGCCGGGATCCAGTCGTAGCGAAAGAGCGGCGGCTCGTGCGCCGACGGCAGACCGGCGAGGCGGAGCGCCAGCAGAAACGACGTTGCCGCTGCGAGCGGCATCACGACCCCGATGCGACGCCCGACGACGCGTCCGCCCGCCAGCGCGAGTGCCGCCGCCACGAAGGGGAGCCCGATGATGACCGGCAGCAGAAGGTCGGGGCCGTTCATGTGCCCGCGTTACTCCTCACCGCCGCCCATCCTGGATCGAGCCATGGAGGCCTTGCTTATGCGCCGATCGAGGCACGGCCACAAGGCGCAGGACGGGCGCTGCGGGGCGCCCGCCGTCGGGCACCCCGCAGCGCGAACGATGGTGACGATCAGTCCCGGCGGTACATCGTGACGACGCACGCGCCGCCGAGGCCGAGGTTGTGCTGCATCCCGACCTTGGCCTTCGGCACCTGCCGATCGGGGCCGACGAGGCCACGAAGCTGCTGGTTCAGCTCGAAACATTGCGCGAGGCCCGTCGCACCGAGCGGATGCCCCTTCGAGAGGAGACCACCCGACGGATTCACCACCCACTGGCCGCCGTAGGTGGTCTGGTTGTCGTCGATCAGCTTGCCGGCCTCGCCCTCGCCACAGAGGCCGAGGCCTTCGTACGTGATGAGCTCGTTCGGCGTGAAGCAGTCGTGCAGCTCGATGACCTGCACGTCCTTCGGCCCAAGCCCGCTCTGCTCGTAGACCTGCTGGGCGGCGTTCTTGGTGAGGTCCTGGCCAACCATCTTGATCATCGATTGCTCGAAGCTCGACGGGTAGTCGGTGGTCATCGTCATGGCCGGAATGTAGACGCCTTTGTCGGCGCCGTGCTTCTTGGCGAACGCTTCCGAGCAGAGGATCGCGGCGGCCGCCCCGTCGCTGGTCGGGCAGCACTGGAACTTGGTGAGCGGCTCGAAGACCATCGGCGCCGCCAGGATCTCTTCCAGGCTCGACGCCACGCGGAACTGCGAGCGCTCGTTCGCGACGGCGTGCTTGCGGTTCTTCACCGCGACCTTCGCGAGCTGCTCCTTGGTGGTGCCGTACTTGGCCATGTGCTCACGGCCGGCGCCGCCGAAGAGCTGCGCCGCGGCAGGCGCCTGCGCGTAGCCCTGCGTCGACATCATGACCTGCATGTGCTGATCCATCGGGTGCGTGCGGTCGCTGTACTTGGCGCCGAGCGAGCCCTTCTCCATCTTCTCGAAGCCGAGGGCGAGCACGCACTCGTTCATGCCGCTCGCGATCGCCTGGTAGGCCAAGTAGAGCGCGGTCGAGCCCGTCGAGCAGTTGTTGTTGACGTTGTAGACGGGGATGCCGGTGAGGCCGAGCTGATAGACGGCGCGCTGGCCGCACGTCGACTCGCCGTAGACGTAGCCGACGAACGCTTGCTCGATCAGGTCGTACGCCACGCCGGCGTCCTTCAACGCCTGCTCGCCCGCGTCCTTGCTGAGCTCCGGGTAGTCCTTCTCGCCGGGCTTGAAGAACTTGGTCATGCCGACGCCGATTACACTGACTTTGCGAGGATTCTTCATCTGTAGATTCTCCTTCGAGTTAGAGGCCCATGGATTTGGCGATGATGATTTTCATGATCTCGGTCGTGCCCGCGAAGATGGTCTGGATGCGGGCGTCACGGTAGGCGCGACAGATGGGGTACTCCTCCATGAAGCCGTAGCCGCCGTAGAATTGCAGGCAGAGATCGATGTTGCGCTTGCACATCTCGGTCACCCACCACTTCGCCATGCTGGTTTCTTTGATGATGGGGGTGCCCCTCATGTGCTCGTCGATCAGACGGTCGACGAAGACGCGGCCGAGCTCGACCTCGGTCGCGATCTCGGCGAGCTTGAATTGGGTGTTCTGGAACTTGGCGATCGGCTTGCCGAACGCCTGGCGCTCTTGGGTGTACTTGATGGTCTCTTCCAGCACCGTCTCGATGCCCGCTTGTGCGCCGATCGCGCACACGAGACGCTCCTGCTGCAGCTTCTCCATCAAATAGTAGAAGCCTTGCCCCTCTTGTCCGAGGATGTTGTCGGCGGGGACGCGGCAGTCGGCGAAGTGCAGCTCGGACGTGTCCTGCGAGTGCATGCCCATCTTGGAGAGCTTGCGACCCTTCTCGAACCCGGGCGTACCGTTCTCGACCACGATCAGGCTGACGCCGCCATGGCCCGACTCGGGATCGGTCTTGGCGGCGACGATCACGAGGTCGCAGAGGATGCCGTTCGAGATGAACGTCTTCTGGCCGTTGATGACGTACGAGTCGCCGTCGCGAATGGCGGTGGTCTTGATCGCCGCCAGATCAGAGCCGGTGTTCGGCTCTGTCATCGCGATCGCGGTGATGGTGTCGCCGCTCGCGCAGCCGGGGAGCCAGCGCTCGCGCTGCGACTCGCTGCCGAAGGCCTCGATGTACGGGACGACGATGTCGCTGTGCAGTCCGGCGGTGAAGCCCGACGAGCCCGCGCGCACGATCTCCTCGTTGATGATGGCGGCATAGCCGAAGTCGACGCCCGAGCCGCCGTACTTGGGATCGAGCGTCGGGCAGAGGAAGCCCTGCGCGCCCGCCTTCTTCCAGGTTTCGCGATCGACGATGCGCTGCTCTTCCCAACGCTCGACGTTGGGCGTCACTTCACGCTCGCAGAACTTCTTGAACTGCTGGCGAAACAGCTCGTGCTCTTCGGTGAAGACTCGGCGTTCCATGTCTCTCTCCTCGGGTGACGACGACGTTCAGGATGCGCGCTGCGCGCGGCGCTCGTTCGGGGCCAGCGCGCGATTGCCCATTTGCAGCAACGTGGTGGTGAACCGGGCCAGGTCCTTCGGTTCGCTCGGCTTGGCGATCGGGGCGAGTAAGTCGCGGGCGATGAAATAGATGAGCGCGGCGCCCCAGCTGTTGAGCGTGAAGAAGAACGGATCGATGTCGGCGAAGATGCCGCGGCGCTGCCCGTCGCGCACGAAGGCGACCGACAGATCGACGAGTGGCTGCAGATAGGTGCGGACGATCTTCACGGCGGCGGGATGACGGTCGACGGAGGTGCGCGCCACCATGCGCGCGAAATCGGGCTCCTCGGCCATGACGGCGAGCACGGCGCGGCTGACGCGATCGAGCTGCACGAACGGATCGCCGTTCGGCGCCAGGCTCTCGCGGAAAACCGGCTCGATCTTGGCGAAGATCTGCTCGTGCGCGGCGACGAACAGGGCTTCCTTATTTTTGAAATGGTAGAAAAGGCTCGGGCGCTGGATGCCGACCCGGTCGGCGATCTCCTGCATCTTGGCGCCGACGAAGCCGTCGCGCGCGAAGATCGCCTGGGCGGCGTCGATGATGCGCTCGCGCGTATCGTCGGCCGATCGGTCGACGACGGAGGGACGGGTCCGGGGAGGCATGCCGGGCGCCTACCTACACGTCTGTAGGTACTGGTGCAAGCCCGTGCACTTGAGGTGGGGTGCCGCGCTTGCGCGGGCACATCTTGACGCAAACGAAGTCGGTCTTAGGTTCGTGGGGAGCACGGAGGCAGCGGGCAACACGCCGCGCCGCCGAGCGAATTTCATCATCGACGAGGAGGTTCACCATGGCACGCTTTCGCGTTTCGTCCGGCTGCGATCCCGTCGGCGGTTTGCTGACGCTGCAGCGGGAGCTCGAGCGGGTCTTCGACAAACCGTTCGGCACCGAGCACGGCCCGTCGGGCCGGGGAGTGTATCCGCCCGTCAACGTCTTCGCCGACAAAGACGGGTACGTCGTGAAGCTCGAGATCCCCGGTATCGCGCCGGAGAACGTCGCGATCGAAGCCGAGGGTCGCACGCTCAAGGTCAGCGGCAAGCGTGAGGTTCCGCCCCCGACCGAAGGCAGCTTCCACCGCCGCGAGCGCGGCACCGGCCAGTTTGCACGCTCCTTTCAGCTGCCAGCCGACGTCGACCTGACGAAGGCCGAGGCGAGCTACAAGCACGGCATCCTCTCGGTGCGCGTGCCCAAGAAGGAAGAGGCGAAGCCGCGTCAGATCACCGTCAAAGCGGCCTGACGCGATCACGAAAAATTCCGAGGAGGTACGACGATGGCCAACCAAGAGCTGAATGTTCCGACGAAGCAGGAAACCCGTGAGGAAGTGACGCGCGAGGGCCGCAGCTACGTCCCGCAGGTCGACATCTACGAAACCACGGAAGGTCTCTGGCTGTGGGCGGACATGCCCGGCGTCGACGAGAGCTCGCTCAACGTGCAGCTCGACAACGGCGTGCTGACGATCGAGGGACACGTCGACGTGAAGCAATACGAAAACACGACGCCGCTCTACACCGAGTACAATGTCGGCAACTACCTCCGCCGTTTCACGCTCTCGAACGACGTCGACAGCGATCGCATCGTGGCCCGCATGCAGCACGGCGTGCTCGCGCTCGAGATCCCGAAGGCGGAGCGCGCCAAGCCGCGGCGCATCAGCGTCACGCCGTAACTCCCCAGGGGACTCGTTCGGAGTCCTCCAAGACGGCCAAGGCGCGGGTCTCGACCCGTGCCTTGGCTTGAGTTTCGGCGCGCGCCCCCTTAGCAATCCGCTGTGTCGGCCGAACCGCCTTCGAAGACGCGCACAACCCTCGTCCTGGTGACGCTCTTCGCCGTAGGCCTGACCGTACGGGGCGCCCTCATCGAGAAGGCCCCCCGCTACGGGTTCACAGGCGACCACATCGACTACGTCTGCTGGGGGCGCCAGACGCGCCAGGCGGGGGTGCTCGACCTCTATCGGCACGGCCCCGGGGAATGTCCCGCCGACGTCGTGATCGACGGCCACTTCCGACGTTTCATGACCGGCACCGGCGAGCGTCTCAACTATCCGCCCCTCGCCGCGTACGTCTTCGCGGCACAGGGGTGGCTGCTCGAACGCCTCGATCCTGAGGCGATCGCCAACACCGTCACGTCACGGACCGTCTATGCCGTCAGCACGACCGTCGCGGAGCTCATCGTCGCGGCGGGCGTGTTCACGCTGGTTGGATCCTTCGCGACGCCCACGGGGGCGGTGCTGGCTTTTGGTGGCACGTGGCTCGCGCCCCCGCTGCTGTTGGACGGCCCGTTCTGGGGCCAGACCGAGTCGTGGGTGCTCGCGCCCGTCGTCTGGATGGTCGTCGCGATGACGCGCGCCCGCTGGCTCACGGCGGCGGTGCTGTACGGTGTCGCCCTCGCATTGAAACCTTCGGCCCTGCTCTTCGGACCCCTCTGGCTCTACGCGTTCCTCTTCAAGCCGATGCGCGTCCGCCTCGCGATCGCGGGCTTGCTGGCGCTGGCGGTCGTCAACGCGATCGCCCTGCCCTTCTGGCTCGACTCGGGCGCGACCTGGCTCCATGTCACGTACCTCGACAACTTCGTCTATCGCCTGCAGTGGACGACGGCGATGACGTTCAACATCTGGTACGCCGACCTGCTGACGACCGGCGTCCTCGACCCGCGCGTGCCGATCTTCGGCCTGAGCCGGGACGCCTGGGGCGGGCTCTTCCTCATCAGTGGTCTCGCCGTCGCCTTCGCGCTCACGCGCCGCTGGGAGCGCCGCGATCCGACGCGCGCCGTGTTCAGTGTGGTGCCGCTGGCCGTGCTCGTGTCGCTCGCGGCCGTCATGCTGCCGACACGCGTGCACAGCACCTACGGCGCTTTCACGACGCCGTTTTTGATCGCGACCGCGTTTCTGATCCCGCGGGCGACGCTCGGCGTCGTCGCCTGCGTCGTCACGATCAGCTTGCAGATCCTCTCGTGGCAATGGGGCACGCTGCTCGCGATGTACGCGACGAACGAGCATCAATTCCCGGCCGAGACGCGCCCGCGTCGCCAAGCCATGCGCGACATCGATCGTCCCCGTGAATGGGCGTTGACCCTCGCGAGCCTCGCCGCCGCCGCTGCGGTCGCAGGCGGCATTGCCGTGGCCCGCCGTCGTTCGGACGATCCGAGACCCGAGGCGTGAGCACACCGGCTCCCGAGACTGCCCCCGGCACCCACCCGCTCGTACTCGCGGCGCTCGCGCTGGTCGTGCTGTTCCTGGTGGTCGGCACGCACAGCGGGTACGGCGGCTGGAACGACACCTCGCGCCTCGGCATGGTCGAGGCGATCGTCGAGCGGGGCCACCTCTGGCTCGATGGCACCGAGATGGGCCGGAAGAGCGGTGACGTCTGCATGATCGACGGCCACTACTACTCCGACAAGCCGCCGGCGGTGGCGTTGTTCGCGGTGCCTGTCTACGCCGCCGAGGTCCGGCTCGGGATCACGTTCCAGCGTGCGTTGCCGCGCGCGTATTACTGGACGACGCTCATGACGATCGGCCTTTCGACGTTGCTCGGTCTCGTCTTCCTCGAGCGCTTCCTCCGGCGGGTGGTCCCCGACCCGACGTGGCGCGCGCTCACGATCGTCGGCCTCGGGCTCGGGTCGTTGAACACCGTCTACAGCGTGACGTTCTCGAACCACCCGCCCTCGGGGACGCTGCTCCTCGTCGGGCTCCTGCTCGTCTGGTGGTGGGGGCGCCATGACGGCGGCCTCGTCCGCCTCGGCCTCGGCGGCCTGCTCATCGGCATCGCCGCGACCGCCGATCACGGCGCGGCGTTCTACTTGCCGTTCGTCGGCCTCTACGTGCTGTGGCCGTTCTCGCGCCGGACCGTCGGCGCCGCCCTCGTCGTGACGATGGCCGCGACCGTGCCGCTCGTCGCCTACGCCGCCTACGCGTACGCGCTGACGGGCAGCCCGATGCCGCTCCCGCTGCAACCCCGCCTCTTCGACTATCCCGGCTCGTACTGGAGCGCGGCGAGCGGCCACCTCCCCGGCTCGTCGCTCGCGCACGCGTCGGTCGGCGACCTCCTCGCCTACGTCTGGCTCTGCGTGTTCGGCGAGCGTGGCCTGTTCTCGCACACGCCGATTCTGCTGTTCGTCGTGGCGGCGATGCTGCGGCTGGTGTTCGTGCGCGACTACCCGCGCCGTGCCGAGATCGTGCTCATCCTCGTCCCGACGGCCGTGCTGATGACCTACTACTTCGTCACCTCCGACAACCCCGGCGGCAACAGCTTCGGCGTCCGCTGGTACTGCCTCTTCATCCCGCTCTTGTACGTGTTCCTGGCCGACGCCTACGGGACCCTGCGCGGCCGCTTCACACGGGCGGGATTCTGGCTCGCCTACGCGGTGTCGTTTCCGCTCGCCCTCATCGGGTCGCGCGCACCCTGGCTCGACCCAACGCCTCATGGCACCGGCTATTCGTGGGTCATCGTGCTGCGCTCGCTCGGCTGGCTCTGAAAACCCGTGAGTTGATTTTTCTCCTGCCGTGGCGGAAGCTCGGCCGATCATGAGCTACAACGCGTGGTTCCAGTGCATCAACGGTTGTCACGGCCAGTTCTCGCTACTGGAGATCATCTATCGCTGTCCGACGTGCGGTGACCTGCTCGAAGTCCAGCACGACGTCGACGCGCTCCGCACCCGCGCTCCGGCCGCCTGGATGCAGCTCTTTGAGGACCGCAACCGGAAGAGCGTCTATCCTTACGGCTCGGGCGTCTGGAGCAAGAAGGAATGGATCGTCCCGTTCATCGACAACGAGAACATCGTCTCGACGTACGAGGGCAACAGCAACCTCCTCTGGGCCGAGCGCTACGGCCGTCAGTTGCACGTCGAAGATCTCTGGGTGAAGCAGTGTGGCAACTCGCACACCGGATCGTTCAAGGATCTCGGTATGACGGTGCTCGTCTCGGTCGTGCGGCAGATGATCGCCAACGGCCAACCGATCGACGCGGTCGCGTGCGCGTCGACGGGTGACACCTCCGCCGCGCTCGCCTCCTACTGTGCGGCCGCCGGCATTGCCGCGGTCGTGCTCCTGCCGCGCAACAAAGTCTCGCCCGCGCAGCTCGTGCAGCCGATTGCGAACGGGGCGCTGGTACTCTCCCTCGAGACCGACTTCGACGGCTGCATGGCCGTGGTGCAGGAGATCACCAAGCAGAAGCGCATCTACCTCGCCAACTCGATGAACAGCCTCCGGATCGAGGGCCAGAAGACGGTCGCCATCGAGATCGTACAGCAGTTCGACTGGGAGGTTCCCGACTGGGTGATCATCCCCGGTGGCAACCTCGGCAACGTGACCGCGCTCGGCAAAGGGTTTCTCCTTATGCACGACCTCGGGCTCATCCAGAAGCTGCCGCGCATCTGCGTCGCGCAGGCCGAGAACGCGAACCCGTTGTATCGCTCTTTCCTCACCCATTTCGAGCAGTTCGAGCCGGTCACCGCGAAAGCGACACTCGCGAGCGCGATCCAGATCGGTAATCCCGTGAGCGCGAAACGCGCCATCCGCACGCTGCAACGCTTCGACGGCGTCGTCGAGCAAGCGAGCGAGCAAGAGCTCGCCGACGAGTCGGCGCGCGCCGACCGCACCGGCATGTTCAACTGCCCGCACACGGGTGTCGCCCTGGCGGCACTTCGGAAGCTCGTCGACAAGAAGATCATCAAGTCGAGTGACCGGGTCGTCGTCGTGTCGACGGCGCACGGGCTCAAGTTCGCCGATCAGAAGACCGCGTACCATCTCGGGAAGCTGCCCGGCGTGAAGTCGACGTATCAGAACTTGCCCGTCGAGCTTCCCGCCGACGCCAAACGCGTCGCCGACACGATAGCCAGGCACGTCGACAAGGCGCGCCTGCTGGGATCCTGATGGCATCTCGGGATCCACGACCGTCTCCCGAGAAGGTGACGCCGGTCGACACACCGCCGCCGCACGACGGGAGCGACGCCCCACACGGTTTCGGCACCGCCGCCGTGCATGCCGGTGAGCCACGCCGTAAAGAGGGGAACTCCCTCACCACCCCGATTATCCAAACGGCGACGTACACCTTCGCCGACACGCAGGAGCTGCGCGACCACTTCGAGCATCGGATCGAGCGCCAGGAGTACGGCCGCTACGGCAACCCGACCCAGCGCATCGCCGAGCAGAAGCTCGCGGCGCTCGAGGGCGCGGAAGACTGCCTCCTCGTGTCGAGCGGCATGGCGGCGGTCACGACGACGCTCTTCGCGATGCTCTCACGCGGTGCCCACGTCGTCGTCACCGACGACTCCTATCGGCGGACGCGTCAGTTCCTGAACCAGACGCTGCACCGCTACGGAATCGAGTGCTCGACGGTCCGGGCGGGCGACTACGACGCGATCACCCAAGCGATCCGGCCGAACACCCGGATCCTGCTCAGCGAGTCGCCGACCAACCCCTACAACCGCATCCTCGACCTCGAGCGCTTCGCCGAGATCGGACGCCGACAGCGCGTGAAGACGATCGTCGACGCGACGTTCGCCACGCCCTACAACCAGCAGCCGCTGAAGTACGGGATCGACATCGTGCTGCACTCCGCCACCAAGTTTCTTGGGGGCCACAACGACCTCATGGCGGGCGCCGTGCTCGGATCCGCCGATCTCGTCGACGGCATCCGCTCGCTCCAGGGCGTGACCGGCGCCGTCGTCGATCCGTTCGCGGCGTACCTGCTGATCCGCGGCCTGAAGACGTTGGCGCTTCGCATCGCGCGCCAGAATGCCAATGCCCAGGCGATCGCCGAGTTTCTCGAGGCGCACGCGAAGGTCACCCGCGTCCACTACGCGGGCCTCCCGAGCCATCCCGAGCACGCGATCGCCGCACGACAGATGCGCGGCTTCGGCGGCGTCGTCTCGTTCGAGATCGCGGGCGATCTCGATGCGGCCTCGCGCGTCGTCGATGGCTGCCGCATTCCGCAGATCGCGCCGTCGCTCGGCGGCGTCGAAAGCCTGATCGAGCAGCCGGCGTTGATGAGCTTCTACGAGCTCACCACCGAGGAGCGTCTGCAGGTCGGGATCAAGGACAACTTGATCCGGTATTCGGTCGGCATCGAGGACGAGGCCGATCTGATCGCCGACCTCCGCCAGTCACTCGACCGAAGCTAGCGACGAGGGGGAGCCAGCCCCCCCCCGTCATCCGGCCGACCGCTTCAGCTCGCGAAACTGGTGTCGAGAAGCTTCTTCAAGTCGCCGCGCTCGTGCATCTCGCGGACGATGTCGCAGCCCCCGATGAACTTGCCGTCGACGTAGACCTGCGGGATCGTCGGCCAGTTGGAGAAGCGCTTGATTGCGTCGCGCTTGGCCGGCTGGCTCAGGATGTCGACGCTGCCGAACGGACGGCCGAGCTCTTCGAAGATCTCGATCGTGGCGGCCGAGAATCCACACTGCGGGAAGCTCGGCGTGCCCTTCATGTAGATCATCACTTTGTTGTCGCGGATTTCTTTTTCGATCTCGGTGAACACAGGGTCTGCCATGGTCGTCTCCTTGCTTACTCGCCCGGGGCGTCGGTCTTGAGCTGCAACGCGTGAATGCGGGGCATCAGGGCGCCGAGCGCGCGATAGACCATCTGATGGCGCTCGACCAACGAGCACCCCGCGAACTGTGCGCTCGTGATGTGGACGGAAAAATGATCGCCACCACCCGTGTAATCTTCCGCTCGAACGGTGGCGTCGGGGAAGGCGTCCTGCAGGCTCTGACTGATCTCGTCCGGATTCATTGAACCGGCAGGTATACTACGCCGTCCTCGACTGGCAAGCGCGCATTCGCTTTGGCATGGTGCTGCGATGTCCGGGGCGCGGGGAGCGGCGGTCACGAACACCGAGTACACCTGGCTCGTGCTGATCGCGGCGCTGATCGGGCTCCTGGGTGCGGCCGGCAGCATCGTGTTCCAGGCGGCGATCACGACGGCAGCGCGCGCATTCGGCGTCCTTGCGGCGGCGCTCGGGGCCTGGGGTTCGGCGGAGTGGTTGGGACCACCGATCGTGCTCGCCGCGGGCGGCATCGCGCTCCTGCTGCTCGATCGGCTCTTTCCCGGCCACGCGCTCGGGTACGGCTTTCCGCGCTTCCTCGAGATGGTCCACCTCGAAGGCGGTCGGGTGAAGCGGCGCTGGATGATCGTGAAGACCCTCGGCGCAGCGATCTCGCTCGGGGCCGGCGCGTCGGTCGGCCGTGAGGGTCCGATCGCGCAAATCGGCGGCTCGATCGGCTCGTTCGTCGCCCAATTGCTGCGGCTCGAGTCCCGTCTGAAGCTGCTGGTCGCGTGCGGCGCGGCCGCGGGCATCGCCACGACCTTCAACGCGCCGATCGGCAGTGTGATGTTCGCGCAGGAGATCGTGCTGCAAGGCAAAGTCGAGCTCGCGCACTTCAGCCTCATCGTCATTTCGACGGCGACCGCCGTGATCGCCTCGCGCGCGCTCGGCGGCACGGAGACCATCTTTCACGCGCGCACCTTCGTCCTCGGCGGATATCAAGAGATCCTCAGCTACGCCGTGATGGGACTCTGCCTCGGGCTGCTCGCCGCCGGCTACATCCGCTTCTTTCACGGGACGCTCGAGCGTTTCGGCCGCCTGAAGGTCGGTACCGCCACGAAGCTGATCGGCGGGCTCGTCTTCGTCGGCAGCATCGGCGTCTTCCTGCCGCAGAATCTCTCGGATGGGTACCCAGTCATCCAAGAAGCGCTGGCCGGAAAGCTGTCGTGGTCGCTCATGCTGATGCTCGCCGCCGCCAAGATCGTGACGAGCAGCGTCTCGCTCGCGTGTGGAGCTCCGGGCGGCGTCTTCGGTCCGATCTTCTTCATCGGAGCGATGAGCGGCGGTGCCTTTCGCTCGCTCTCGGCGGCGGCCTTCCCCGACCTCACGGGACCGCGCGGCTCGTATGCCCTGGTTGGTCTCGCCGCATTCCTCGGCGCCTGCACGCACGCGCCGCTGACGGCGGTCTTTCTACTCTTGGAAACGACCGGCAGCTACGAGATTGCGCTCCCCGCGCTCGTCACCGTGATCCTCGCCGTCATCGTCGCGAGCACGATCGAGCCCGAATCGATCGACACGCTCAGCCTGGCGCGCGCCGGCAAGAGCCTCGAGCCGCCCCGCGAACAGATCATGGACTTGATTCCGATCGCGTCGGCGTTTCACGAAACCTACGAGCCGATCCGCGCGAGCGCGACGCTCGCCGAGGTCCTGAAGATCATGAGCGAAGGCAGCGGCACGCATTTCCCGGTGCTCGACGCCGAGCAACGTCTGCTCGGCATGCTCTCGCTGCACGACGTCCGTGCCGTCCTCCTCGACCCCGAGGCCGGCACCCAGCGCACTGCCGTCGATCTTTGCGATCGCCAGGTCCCAACCGTCACGCCCGAAACCAGCCTCGGCCAGGCCCTCGGACGCATGGAAGAAGACAACCGCGAGGAGCTTCCCGTCGTCGCCGCCGACGACCCGACACGCGTGCTCGGTCTCCTCTCGCGCGCCGACGTCATTCGGGCCTACAACCGCGCGCTCGTTACGATGCGCACCATTCCCGGCACTGCCGGCGCCGACGAGCTGCCGCAATGGTCGAAGAGCTATCGCGTGGTCCGCCTGCCTGTCCCGGCATCGTGGGACGGCCAGACGCTCCGCACGCTCGACTGTCGCGCCCGCTTCGGCGTGAGTGTGCTCGCGGTCGACCCGCGTGAGAAGCCGGGCCATACGTTCGAGGTGCCCGATCCCGATCGCCGCCTGGAAGCCGGCGACATGCTCGTGATCGCGGGGCCGGCGGCGACCGTGTCGAGTTTCGAACGGACCGCACGGCGGTGGACGGCGGAAACCCCCAGTGCGCCGAGGGCAGCGCCCTGACGACGATCGACGACGGGCGCTAAGGCTCGCGCGCGCCGTTGCAGACGTCGGGATACACGATCCCGAGACCGATCCGGGTCAACATCGTGCACGCGTCGTTGAACTCGCCCGCGATGAGCTCGGCGACGTTACTCGCGTGCTGATCGAGCACGCAATCCGCGGTCGTCGCCAGCGTCAGCGCCGCCCCATCACAGGGGCTGCCGAGCGCGCTCGGGGTGGTGCCGGCGCACTTCGTGGCGATGGCCAACGCCGCTTTCGCCCGTGCCTTGCTCGCCTTGGAGAGCGGCGTCCCGAGATCCAGCTTGGTGAGGCACGTCGCAACCGCCTTTTCCTCGCCCTTCCCCGCGTCGGCCGCGGCCAGCAGCTTTTCGAGACACGCCCCGAGGTCCTTGTGGATGCCGTCGGCGAACTGGCGACCGTTCTTCGCGAGCGCAATCTGACACGCCTGGGCGGCGGCTCCGAGCGGGATCGGTCGCGTGAGGCTGAACTCGTCGCCGATGAGCGCCGCTACGGCTTCGTGATGCTGATCGACGAGGCATGTCGCCGTGTCCGCAAACGTCGTCGCGCCGCGGGTACACGGGGCATTGACCGACTTCGGTGTCACCTTGCTGCACGCCTTCGCGACGGCGACCGCGAGCTTCGTTCGCGCCTTTGCGAGCTTGGACGCCGGATTCCCGAGATCGAGCGCCTTCAGGCACGCGGCTTCCGCCTTGGCGGTGCCCTGCCCGCCAATCTCCGCCTTGATGATGCCGAGACGACAGGTAACCTCGAGTCCGTGCTCGAGCTTGGCGAGCTTGATGCCTTGCCGACTGACGGCACTCTGGCACTTGCGTCCGTCTTTCCCGAAGCGCGGCAGCGGAAGTGACGGCACGACGAACTGGCCGAGGCCGGTGGCACCGAAACCCGCGTCCACCGTCGCGCTCACAGTGTTCGTGGTCGTGTCGATCACCGAGACATCGCCGCTCTGGCGATTCACGACGAACAGCCGCGCCCCGTCCGGCCGGAACGCCATCTCGTTGGGCGTCATCCCAACGCCGATCGTCGTCGTGACCGTATTCGTCGCCACATCGATCACCGACACACTGTTGGGCCCGCTGTTGGAGACGTAGACGCGTGCGCCGGATGGCTCGACCGCGACCCCTTCGGGAATGTTGCCGACCGACACCGTCGCAATCACGCTGTTGAAGCCCGTGTCGATCACCGACACGCTCGCGTTGCTGTTGTTGGTGACGTAGACGCGGCGCCCGTTCGGACTGACGGCGACGTTGCTGGGGTCGTTGCCGACGGGGATCGTCGCGACCACGGCGTTCTGGTTGGTGTCGATCACCGAGACGCTATTGCTGCCCTTGTTCACGACGTAGGCGGGCGAGCCGGCGGGATCCACCGCGATGCCGAGGGGGTTGTTACCGACGGTGATGGTCGCGACGACGGCGTTCGTGGCCGTGTCGATCACCGAGACGGTCTTGTCGTCACGGTTGGTGACATACACCCGCGTTCCGGGGAGCTTCACGGCGACGCCCGAGGGTCGAGCGCCGACCGTCACCGTGGCGACGACGCCGTTCACGCTGGTGTCGATCACCGACACCGTACCGACGGGCGCAACCTGATTGGTCACGTAGACACGAGTTCCGAGCGGCGTGACGGCCGCCCCAGAGGGTTCGCTGCCCACCGTGACGGTTGCCACGACCGCGTTGTTGGCCGTGTCGAGGACGGACACGGTACCGTCGCCATGGTTCACGACGTAGCCGAGCGGCGCCGCAAAAGCCGGCAGCGTCATCAGGAACATCGCAGACGAGAGCGCGAGTGCGGTAGCGCGCCGGCTCCACGCGGACCGGCCGCTACACTCGAAACGTTTCACGCTCAGTCACCCTCGTCGCAGCGTTCGTCGTCGTATTCGCAGTATTCCGGGTCGCACTTCAGGGTGCCGCCCTCGTACCCGAGATCTTTGCAATTCCGGACGTCGTCGCCAAAATCGCTGCCTTCGCAATCCTCGAAGATGTCGATCACCCCGTCGCCGCAGAACGAGCGCTTGCAGCTCGTGCGACAGCCGTCGGGCGCGGTGTTGGAGTTCTGGGCGCCGTCGTCGCACTCCTCGTTGATCTCGATGACGCCATTGCCGCAGACAGGCAGCGCGACGCAGTTGCCGAAGTTCAGGAGACAGGACGGCTCACACGTGAGCGTGCCGCTAGCGTAACCGAGGCCGGCACACGTGAAGCCACCGAGATCGGTGCCGTCGCAGGCCTCTCCGGTCTCGCGCGTGCCGTTGCCGCACTCCGCGGTCGCAGGCCGGAAGTCGAGCCCGCGTCGCACGTCGAACACGCCTGTCACGACCCGACGCGCCGCTGCCGGAATCGCATGCTCGGGCGACCGCGCGATGAGATGGCCCACGATGTAGGCCATGATGTCGAGCGCGGTGACGAAGTCGCGGCGCAGCAGCGCCGTCTTGAGCAGCGCGACGCGACTCGCGAGGCCGTTCCGCACTTGGGCGTCTTCCAGCGACTCGTTGACGAGGCGGTCGAGGACGCTCACGTCGACCGGCACCAGGTCGACGAAGGTGAAGCAGCGCTGCCGTCCGAACGCGACCAGGCCGCTGTCGACCGACGCCGTGCGACCGACCAGCTCGACGAGAAAGCGATAGCTCGCGCCAGCCGCGGCCGTGGGAGGCACCTGCGCGCGAAACCGGAAAATGCCCGCGCTCGACGATGCATCGAGCAGGCCGTCGTTGGTTCCGGTGTTGTCGAGCGACTCGGTGGCAAACTTGACCCCGGGGGAGACTTGCGTCGCCGCCCAGAGCTGACGATCACTTTCCGCCTCGGTCGCCGGCGGAACCCACGGCGTGAGACCGGCCAAGCCGAAGGCCGTCGCGAGCAGCGCCGCGTCTTTGCCTTTCTTGGTCGTGACCCGCTCCGCAAAGGCCGCTGGACCATCGAGCACGGTCACGGAGCCGAGCTTGTAGACGTCGCCGAAGCCCGCGCACGTGATGCCGGCGAACTTCGTCCCGCCCGGCACGAGCTTCAGCCCGCGCGCGTTCTTGCCGATGGAGACGAGAAACGCATTGGTTTCCCCGACGCTCGCGAGCGCGTCTCCGACCGTCATCTGAAAGGTCATGAGATCGGCACGCGCCGGCTGAGCGATGGCGAGCACCGTCACGATGGCAGCGATGCACGCGATCAGTTGCATGCGAGTTTCTCGGCTGCGGTGAAGCACAGCGCCTCGGCGGCGGCGTTGGCGCGGTTGATCATCGCCTCGGCGAAGCTCGGCGCGATCTCGGTCTCGCTCCGCTGGGCGACCTCGAGCGCAAAGGTGCGAATGTTGCGGGCGGCACGGGGGCCCTTGCCGCGGTCGAGGAACGTCTGCGCGGTGTCGAGAATGAAGTTCAACCGGTTGCGCGTGACCGTACCGAGCGGTGTCGCGGCGACCAGGTCACGCAGGGCTTCGAGGTCGACCGGTTCGAGCGAAGCGACCAAGATACATTCGGTACGCTTGCCCGGCTTGCCGAGCTTCTTCGACGGCAGCTCGGTCGTGACCGCGACGGCGAGCTCGGCTCTGTCGATGCCGGGATCACTCGCGAGATTCACGACCATGCGGAAACCGGGGCTCGCGTCGACGGCATTGCTCCCGCCGAGCGCACCCGTTTGGTCGCCGGTCGCGAAGCCGGTGGTCGCGAACCCGACCGCGTCCGACACGGGGGCTTCGGAGATCCAACTCGACTGGCGCGTCGTTCCGCTCGCGGGCGCCAGCCACGTGGCCGTGTTCATCAGCGTGAGCGCGCTCGTCAGCCCGGTTGCGAGGCTCCGGCCGACGACGAGCGGTGCCCCGACCGGTCCGCCGAGGAGACGCACGCGGGTGATGCGACGCGTGGGATCCGCCAGCAATGACGGGCAAACACCCTTGGCGAAACGGATCGCACCGCGCTTCAGGCCGATGGCGCGCCCGAGCGTCGCCGAGCGCGACAGCGCCTTGGCTCCGAAGAGATCCGGCGCGGAGACGAGGTCGGACGGGGCGAGCACGAAGGTGCGCTGGGCGGCGTTCGCGGGAACGCTACCGAGACCACCGACGATCAGACCAGTCAGGAGGAGGAACGTGGGGGAAATGAGACGCGGCACTCGCCGGAGAATCAGCAAGAGCAGGACCAGCGATCCGGCTCCATATGATCCCATGTTCAGCATCCAAGCCATTGATTCTGCTGATTTAGCGAGTGCCATGCGAACGCAAAACGACCGGCGGAAGGTGCATTCTGGCTTGCACGAATGCCACATCGTGCGTCGCCGCTGCGAGGAATACGAAGGTGCCAGGTTCAGACGTACGACAGCCAGTCGCGGTGGGCGCTGCCTTCGCCCCGGATGAGACCGAAGTAGGCCTCCTGCATCGCCTGTGTCACTGGTCCGGGCTTGCCGCTCCCGATGGCGCGATCGTCGAGCTCACTGATCGGCGTCACCTCGGCGGCGGTACCCGTGAAAAAGGCCTCGTCGGCGATGTAGGCCTCGTCGCGGGTGAAGCGTTCTTCCACCAGCGTATGCCCGTGCTCCCGGAGAAGGGTCATGATCGTCGCCCGCGTGATGCCCGGCAGCACCGACGTGAGCGGTGGCGTCTTCACCACGCCGTCCCGCACGATGAAGATGTTCTCGCCGCTCGCCTCCGAGACGTAGCCGTCCGTGTCGAGCATCAGCCCTTCGTCGTACCCACCCCGCCGCGCTTCGCGCGCCGCGAGAATCGAGTTGACGTAGTGCCCGACCGCCTTCGCCTTCGTCATCATCGTGTTCACGTGGAAGCGCTGGTAGGACGACGTGCGGACGCGGATCCCGTTCTTGATCCCGTCGTCACCGAGGTACGAGCCCCACGGCCAGACGATGATCGACACGCGCACCGGATTCACCGCCGCGAGCCCCATCTCACCGTCACCCAGGAACACGAGCGGACGGATGTAACACTCGCGCAGCTTGTTGCGTCGGATGGTGTCGAGGCACGCCTCGTCGATCGCGGCGGGCGCATACGGAATGGTCATCTCGAGGATGTGCGCCGACGCGAACAATCGGCGCGTGTGCTCGTGCAATCGGAAGACGGCGGAACGTCCGTCTTTGCCCTCGTAGCAGCGAATGCCCTCGAACGCGCCGAGGCCGTAGTGGAGCGTGTGCGTGAGCACGTGAACCTTCGCTTCGTCCCACGGGACGAACGCGCCATCGAGCCAGATCAGTTCGCTTTTTTGCACGGCGCCTCCGAGCGGCGAGAGCTATCCGGAGGTCCCTACCTTGTCAATTTGGTGATCCCGTGCGTGCGACTCGCGTACGCACGGGATCCACGGTTCAAGGCAGACAGGCTTGGCAGGCGAAGCAGCCCTGCAGCAGTCCGCAGCCGATCTGCGGCAACTCGCAGACCTCACCAGGCTCGATGTTGCGATTGCCGCAGATCGCGATCGGCACGTCGATACATCCCGTACAGAGCGCGCAGAGCTGGAGCGGACCGCAACCGAGTGCCGGCAGCTCGCAGGCCTCGCCCGGCTCGATGTTGAGGTTGCCGCAGAACGGAATCGCCGGCACGCACGACGTGCACTGATTGCAGAGATTCCCTGGCGGGCAGCCCTGCGCCGGGAGCTCGCACACTTCGCCGGGTGTAATGTTGAGGTCGCCGCAGAGGCCGGAGATCGGCGGTAGAACGTCGGGGGGAGGCAGACACGTGACGCACGCGGCGCAGGCCTGCAGGGGTCCACAGCCGGTCGCCGGCACTTCGCAGACCTCGCCGGGATCGAGCACGTTGTTGAGACAGGTCGGCACTTGCACTGTGCATTGACAGCTGGTGCCGTTGCAGAGTGCGGGACACAGATCGTCGTCGGCCGGCGGCGTGCCGCCAACGCCGCCCGGATCGCATTGTTCACCTTCACCGATGAAACCGTCGCCGCAGACCGGCGGACAGAGACATCCGTTCTCCGAGGACGGCGGCTCGCAATTGCCCGGACACGCCGTATCGACCGTTCCGTCGCATTGTTCGCCGAACTCGATGCTGTTGTTCCCGCACGTCCGCTGACAGAGACAGTTCGGGAGACACGTCCCCGGACAGTTGCCATCGTCGGTTCGGTCGCACTCCTCCTGGAACCGGTTGACGAGGCCGTCGCCGCAGAGGCGCGCATCGACGGTGGTCGGAAGGGAGAGCGAGCCCGGACCGGGTAGACCCGCGACCGTGTTGATCGTCGACGATGTCGTCTCGGCGACGCAGAAGGTCGCGACGAGCGAGTTGTCCGTCGTGCCCGCAATGCCCTGGCGCTCGAGCGGATCGAGAAAGCAGCGTCGGTTCTTCGCGGCGCACGGTCCCTTGCCGGTCGGACAGCCGCCGTCGTTGCTACACGAGATCTCGGGCGCGCCCGCGCAGGTCCGATCGACCGGTCCGGCAGGACACTGGGCCTCCCCGAGCGGCGCGCCGAGGATCTGCCGACAGAGCGGCTTGCACGCACCCGCGCCTGTCCCTGGGCAATCGCCGTCGCTGTCACATCCGACCCCGTCGTTGCTGCCACCGTCACAAGCATTCTGGCAGGCGGTCTGCTGGGGCTGACCGTCACAGAAGCAGCCTTCGCCGGTATGGCCCGCGCCATCACACGGTTGCGATGACGGCGTGCTCAAGAAAGCCGTCGTGAGCGTCGCCGGCAACACGAGACCGTCGCCGGAGACGTTGAGGGACGAGCTCGGCGGACACTGGAGCGACGTCGGACCTCCGGGTCCGTTGCCCTGCACGGTACACGGTGGGCTGCCGATCACGCCCGAGCCGGCGCACGTACCGGCGTCGCCGATCTGGCATTGTGAGAGATCGGCCTGACCGCAGTCACAGATCGGACAGGGCTGGGACACCGAGACGCCGAGATACGCGAGCGCGTTGAAGGTGAGAGTGACGCTTGCCGCGCCGGTCGCGAGGTCGTAGTCGCCGACCCCGTCGGTCGCGAAGCGGAGGAGCACGCAGGCGGGGACACCACCCGCCGAAGCCGCAATGGGGGGGCCGTAGTAGCTGATGGTGCAGGTCCCGCCGCTGCACTCGGCGTCCTTGGTGCACGAGCGGCTCGGGTCGTTCGCGCAGAACGAGCCGACATTGGCGAACAACGCGCAGCTCGTGTCGCTCTGACCATCACAGCCGGAGAGCTCGCCGCGAAGGACACCACCGGTCGGCAGCTGGAAGTTGTTGGCGACGCCGCTCCAACCGGCATCGAGGTCGGAACCCGACTTCGTGCGGAACGTCACTTCGCCGAGACCAGGGCACGTGCAGACATTGCTGCACTTGGCGGGGCAGAGGCTGTCGTCGGTGCCGTCGCAGAGCTCGCCAGCCTCGCGGAGATTGTCGCCGCACACCGGCGAGCATTGGCAGTCGCCTTGGCAGGTCCCTTCACAGGCACCCGTACCCGGGCCGTCACATTCCTCGCCTTGATCGAGGGAGTTGTTGCCGCAGAACGGGCCGCAGGTGCAGTCGCTCTGGCAGGCCGCCTCCGGACACGCGACTGACCCGGAGCCGTCACACTGCTCGCTGCCCTCGACGGTGCCGTTGCCGCAGAATGCACCGCAGCTGCAGTCACCCTGACACGCTCCCGGACACGCCGTGTCGGCGCTGCCGTCACATTGCTCGCCCGGCTCGGTGACGTTGTTGCCGCACGTCGTCGCGCCACAGGTACAATCGGATTGGCACGCACCGGGACACACATCATCGTCGATGCCGTCGCAGATTTCGCTCGGTTGATTGATCTGACCGTCGCCGCACGTCGCGACCGAGGGACACCGGCAATCGGGTTGGCACTGTCCGGGACACGCGCCGTCGTGACCCGTGTCGCATTGCTCGTTCGCATCGAGCACGTTGTTGCCGCAGCTCGCCGGTCCGAAGAAACGGCGCAGCGGAACGCGGACACTACCCGGACCGGGCCACCCGCTCACCTTGTTGATCGACGAGCTCGCGACCGGAGTCATGCAGTACGCGCCGGTGACGATGGCCGTCTGCACGCCGGGAACCCCCGTGCGGACGATCGGGTCGAGGAAACACTGCCGGAGCGTTGCCTGACAGGTCTGACCACCGACGCAATCCGTGCAGGTGCCCGCGGGCGGAGGGGTGCATTCCGCGTTCGACGAGCACGAGCGGAAGGTTTCGATGGTGCAGAGGCGATCGATGGGCCCCGCTTCGCAGAGGCCCTCATCCTCGCCTTGGGGATCGTTCACGTTCAAGGAGCACACGCCGTCGAGGCACGAGTTCTGGAGCGACGGCTCGCCGGGACGATTGCAAAGCCCGTCGGGGCATTGCGACACGTTCGTGCACGCGTTGCCGTTGTTGCTACCACCGATGCAGCGGCGTCCGCCGCAAATCGCCCCGCCGGGACAATCGGCGTTGCCGTTGCACGGCTCGGCCTCGGCGGTCGCGCACGTGTTGCAGGCACAGTCGCCCGTCGTACCCGTACAGCGCGTACCCCGCGCCAACGTGCTGGTGCCGGTGCTCTCGTGCGGGACCCTGATGTCGAGATTGCCGATGTTGAAGCTGGCGAACGGCGGACAATCGAAGGTCACGGTCTGGAAGACGTCGTGCGAGCCCGCGATGTCGCACGCTTGTCCGGCGCGTGGGCCCTCGTTGCAGGTCCCACCCTTCACCCCGTCGCCGATGACCGGATCACCGAGGCATTGCGGGCACGGACGGGCCAGACCGAGGCCGTTGTGGACCGCCGACTCGACGCGAACCGCGAGGTCGCTCTCACCGGCGTGCGGTCCCGAGAGCGCCACGTTGACGGTACCGGTGACGGGTTCCGTGAAGCGATTCATGATGCAGCCCGGTGCGCCGCCGGACGACACAGGAAGGATCGCGCCGTTGAAGCACTCGCAGGTCTCTGCGCCGGTGCAGCTCCACGCCTCCGGATCGCAGGCGACAATCGAGCTCGCGTCGCGGTCACCGAGATTGGTGCAGTAGCAGTTCTTCACCGCGCCGCGGTACTGCGCGCTCCCGGTGACGTCGCACTGGCCGCAGGTCGGCGACTCGAGATCCCAATCGCAATTGGCGAGGCGCCCGGCGGAGAACGGCGTGTAGTTCCCGTAGGGAACGTCGTCGGCGATGCCCGTCCAGCCCGAGTCCGAATCGAGCCCGGGAAGAATCTCGAGATTCATGATCTGAGGGATCTGCGCCGGTAGCGTGCACGCCTCGGGGCACTTGCATCCCGCCGTACACTCGCCGGGGCACGTCGGGGCGGCAGCGCCATCGCATTCCTCCGTCCCGTCGATCACGCCGTTGCCGCAGAGCGACGGCGTCGGAGTCGGCGTCGGATTGCCGCCGCCGGTCGGCGTCGCGTTCGGATTGGCGTTGCACGCGGCCGGGTAGGACTCGAGCGTCGGCACCGCGATGGCGTCGGTGCAGTCGGCCTTGAACGCGGTGACGCAGCTCACGCAGCTGACCAATCCCTGCAGATCGTTGACCGGTCCGCCGCACGCCGTGCCGCCCGGAATCGTGACCGAGGGACACGTCGCCGGGAAGCCGATCGCGGCCGGTGTCAGATCGCCGCTCCCGCCGCAGACGCCGTCGGAGCCGCCGCACACCTGACAGATCTTGGTGACGGCCTTCGCGCGCGCGCGTTGAATCAGTGACGTCGTCTTCGGATCGGGGCACGAGCCGCCGCTACTGCCCTTCAAGCGCCCGTCGGCACATTTCTGCAGTGCCTTCCCCTCGGCGCGGAAGGCTTTTGCGGCACTCCGTCCGATCTCGCGCTGACAGCGCGCGACGGTCGTGTCGGCCGTCGCGCTCAGCGCGCCGTAGTAGAGGGCAATCGCCTGGTCGATGGCCGCGTTGCCGACGCAGAGGAGGCAGTCGGAGACGTCGTCACAGTCGGCAATGGAGTTCGTACACGCCCCGCTTTCGAAATTGCGACACGCGCCGACGTTCCAGCCGATCGACGCGAGCGTCTCGTCGGTGCCGGAGCCGCAGACGTGATCGCTGCCACCGCACTTCTTGGCGACGCCGGTCCGCAGCTTGGTCTGCGCCTTGACGATCGCGGCCGCGGTCTTCCCGTCCGGGCATGGACCCGCGATCTTTCCCGCGAGCACCGCGTCGGAGCAGCGACCCAACGCTTTCAGCTTCGCCTGGGTGAACTTGGCCAAGCCCTTCGAGATCTCGCGCTGACACGCGACGGGAGTCGCGCTCGCGGCGCTCGGGGTACCGACGAGCACCGCAGTGCTCACCGTCAATGCAATCCCGATCACAGTCCAGGTCGCGATTCTCATAGGGGGTTGCTCCTCGCTCGGAGTTGGGGCGCCAATGTGCATCGACGGCACGCGTGAGATTTCGAACGGTGCCAAACCTACGGGCGGCCGGCCCCTGCGAACAATCCCGTGTAGGGGTGGGTGGGCGTGCGGAAATGGGTGAAGGAGGAAAACGCTTCAGGCGTCTGCGCCGAACCAGGCCACATAGAGCGCTCGTACGCGCTCGCGATGCCGGCCGTAGTCGCCGAGCAGCTGACGCGCGACGGCTTCGTTCGACCCGACGTATCCGAGCCTGCGAGCCAACGCCGCCACGGCATCGCCCTCCCGCTCCAACGACTCGACGGGCTGATCGCGTTCGATGCGAAGGCGGTTCGTGAGCGCGCGCAGGAAGGCGTAACTCTGCTCGAGCGTCGCGGCCTCACGGGGCGGAACCACGCCCGCCGCGGCCAACGCTTCGAGGGCATGACGCGTCGCGCGACGCCGGACCGCCGGGATCGCGGTGCCATGGCGGAGCTGCTGCATCTGCACCATGAACTCGATGTCGAGGAGACCCCCGCGGCCCGTCTTGATGTTGAACTCGGCGCGCTCGTCGCCGCCGAGCTCACGCTCCATCCGCATCCGGAGACGGTGGATCTCCGCCACCTCGGCGTCGCCGAGCGGCGCCGCGTACACGAAGCGCGTGATGATCTCTTCGACCTCGGACAGGAGCGTGGGATCGCCGGCGACGGCCCGCGCCTTGATCATCGCCTGCCGCTCCCAGAGTTGCGCGCTCGCCGCGTGGTACCGCGCGAACGATTCCAGCGACGACACGAGCGGCCCCTGGTTTCCCGACGGTCGCAGCCGCGTGTCGATCGTGTACATGCGACCTTCGCGAGTCCGGACTTGCAACGTCGTCATCAACGTCTGGGCGAGCTTGGTGAAGAACTCGGTGGCACCCTCGGAAGCCGTCGGCACGTACACGAAGATCAGGTCGAGGTCGGAGTTATAGGTGAGCTCGCGGGCGCCGAGCTTCCCGAGACCGATCACGGCGAACCGTCCCGGGATCGCGCCCCCGAAGCGACGGGTCACTTCGCCCTCCGCCACCCGCAAGGCCGACTCGAGACAAACGTCGGCCAGATCGCTCAGCTGACTGCTCGCGACGTGGAACGGCAGGAGATTGTCGAGATCGTTGATGCCGACCCGCAGAAACTGCTCGTGGCGAAAGCGGCGGAGCGCGTCGAGGCGACCCTCGTAGCCGTCGGCGGCCGCGAGCACCCCCGCCGCCTCCACGGCGAGATCCGCCTTCGGAATCTCGAGCCGGACCAGATCGGCCCGCACCAAGCTGTCGAGCATCTCCGGATGGCGGATCAGGATCTGCGACAGGAACTCGCTCGATCCGAAGAGCCGGACGAGCACCCGCCGCGTCGCGGGATTCTCGGCAAGCAGCGAGAGAAAGCTCGATCGCGCGCCGATCGCCGCCATGAAACCCGCGAGGTGACGGAGCGCCAAGTCCGGATCGGGCGCGCGCAGCACCTCGCCGAGCAGTGCCGGCGCCACCCCGAGCAAGAGGTGTTTGCGGCGCGGCGTCGCCGGGGACGAGGGCGCGCCGTCGCGCAGCAACACGAGGTGATCGCGCGCCGCGTGCGGATCGCGGAACCCCAGACGTCCGAGCTCCGCTTCCGCCTGGGCGGGATGCTCGTCGAGCGCGGCAAGCAGGCTCGTCGACCGTCCGTCGTCGGCCGGCCCCGCGTCCTGCGATCCGTAGAAGAGCGACGCGAACGACGTCGCGACCGCCTCCATGTGCCGCGCGCAATCGGCGCGAAACCGCGCGAGCGCCGTGGCCGGATCCACGTCGCGATAGCCGAGTCGGCGGGCGAGCTCGACCTCCCCTTCCCCGCTCGGGATCACCTGCGTCTGCCGCTCGTCGACGAGCTGGATCTTGTGCTCGACGTCGCGCAGAAATCGGTAGGCCTCGGCGAGGCGGAGGCTCTCGGCGGCAGCGAGGTACCGCGTCTCGACCAAGCGCTCGAGCGCGCGCAGCGAATTGCGCTCGCGGATGCGCTCGTCCTTGCCGGCATGCACGAGCTGCAAGCTCTGGATCACGAACTCGACCTCGCGAATGCCACCACGCCCGAGCTTCACGTTGATGCCCTTCTCGGGACCGGCAGCGAGGGCGCGTTTCACCTTTGCCTTCATTTGCTTCAGGTCGTCGAGGGTCGCGTAGTCGAGGTAGCGGCGGTAGACGAACGGCTCGAGGTCCTGCAGAAGCGTCGTGCCGAGCGCGCGGTCGCCGGCGACGGGACGCGCTTTCAAATACGCCGCACGTTCCCACGTCTGGCCCCACGACTCGTAGTAGAGCAGCGCGTTTGCCGCGGAGTTGACGATCGGCCCGTTGGTGCCGTCCGGTCGGAGACGCAGATCGACGCGAAAGACGAAGCCGTCGTCGGTCGCTTTGTGGAGGGCGCTCGTCACGCCTTCCGCGAGTCGGCTCATGAACTCGCGTGCCGACAGCGGGCCGCGCGGCCCTCCCGTGCTGTCGCTGCCGCCGTCGCTATAGACGTAGACGAGATCGATATCCGAGCTGAAATTGAGCTCCCCGCCACCGAGCTTGCCCATCCCGAGCACGCAGAAGCCGAGCGGCCGCCCGTCGGCGTCCAGGACGTCGCCATGCGCCGCGATCAGCCGCGTCCGGACGGCCCCCACCGCCACCTCCAGCGCATCCTCGGCGAGCTGCGAGAGCTCGCGGGTCGTCTCGACGAGCGTGGCTCGCCCGAGGAGATCGCGCGCCGCGATCGAAAGGATGCGTCGCCGTTTGAAACCGCGCAGCTCACGCGCGAGCACCTCCGGCGCGACGTCGGCCGACGGTGCCGGTCGTGGCTCGAGGGTGGTGATCGGCGTCCCGGCTTCCGCGGCGTCGAGCACCGAGCGCCACGAGCGGGGCTCGGCGACGAGCCACCGCACCATCAGATTGCTCGCGCCCAGCAACTGCACGAGCGCCGCCGCCTGACCGGGATCGGAGGCCGCACGTACGAACGCCTCGGGCACGGCATCGCGGAGCCGTCCGAGGCCCGCGACCGCGAGCGCCGGATCCGGCGTCATCGCGAGCGCATCGAGCACGACGTCCGGCGGTGATCCTTCCGGCCAACTCGCCGTCAGCCGCGCGAGCAACGCAGCCGGATCGCCGAGGCCGGCAGCACGCAAAACGTCAAGAACGGTAGTGCGGGTATCGCGATCAGTCATGCGGACCCGGCGAGACTACTGAATCGCCGGAGAGCGAGCCAGACGACTTGGCCGCCGGCAGTAGAGTACGGCGCCGATTACAGCGGGGCCGCGTCCACGACCGCCGCGGCACGCGCGACGGGTACCGTTGCCAACCCCTCCGATGCCGCCCAACGATCGAAATCGGCGAGCGCGCGCTCGGCGATCTTCAGCTTCTTCTCGCGCCCGCGCCAACGGCCACCGAGCGGCGGGAACAGCCCGTAGTTCGCGTTCATCGGCTGGAACTCTTTGCGACCAGGCTGCGTGACGTAGACCAGCAGCGATCCGAGCGCGGTCGTCGCGGGCGGGACCACCAGGGGCGTACCGGCGAGCAGGCGCGCCGCGTTGATGCCCGCCAACAGACCAGCCGCGGCCGACTCGACATAGCCTTCGACGCCGATGATCTGCCCGGCGAGAAACGTCGTCCGTGCCGTCCGAAGCTGCAGCGTCGGCATGAGAATCGAAGGCGAGTCGACGAACGTGTTGCGGTGCAAGCTCCCGAGCCGTACGAACTCCGCCCCGGCGAGCCCCGGAATCATCCGGAACACGCGGCGTTGCTCGGGGTACGTCATCTTGGTCTGGAAGCCGACCATGTTGAAGAGCCGGCCCTCGGTGTCGTCCTGTCGCAGCTGGACGACGGCGAAGGGTCGCCCGCCAGTGCGCGGATCGATCAACCCGACGGGCCGCATCGGTCCGAACGACAGCGTGTCGCGCCCGCGCCGCGCCATCTCTTCGATCGGCATGCAGCCCTCGAAGTAGACCGTGCGTTCGAACTGCTTGGCGGGCACCTTCTCGGCGGCCAATACGGCGTCGACGAACGCGTAGTATTCCTCGCGCGTCATCGGGCAGTTGATGTAGTCGTCGCCGCCCTTGCCGTAGCGCGACGCCTTGTAGGCCACGCCCATATCGATCGACTCGGTCGAGACGATCGGGGCGATCGCGTCGTAAAAATAGAGGTGGTTCCCGCCGAACTGACGCTCGAGCGCCGACGAAAGCGCGGCCGATGTCAGCGGACCTGTCGCGACGATCGTCACGCCGGCGGGAATCTCGCTCAGCTCGGCGCGGTGGATCGTGATCAGCGGGTGGGCGCTCACCGCTTGCGTGACGCCCTCGGCGAAGCGCACGCGATCGACCGCCAACGCAGCGCCGGCGGGAACGGTCGTGCGATCGGCGACCGTGAGAATGAGCGAGCCGAGCCGGCGCATCTCGTCTTTGAGGCAGCCGACCGCCGTCTCGAGTGACGCATTCCGAAACGAGTTCGAGCAGACGAGCTCCGCCAACTGGTCGGTCTGATGCGCTTCGGTACCGCGCACCGGTCGCATCTCGTAGAGGTCGACGCCAACGCCGCGGCTGGCCAACTGCCAGGCCGCTTCCGATCCGGCGAGCCCCCCGCCGATGATGCTCGCACGCTCCGTCATGGACCGCCGTGTCTACTGCGGGCAACCGCGGAGCGCTAGTGTACCGCCGTTGAGAGGGCGTCGATCAGATTGTCGTTCATCGGCGTCCCTCGCAAGGAACGCCGACGCAGGAATATCGGGAATATTCCGAGGAGGGGTGACGCCGCGAGGGGCGTCGAGGGACGGCAAGATGAGGATGCCATCTCGACGGCGGTGCACTAGCCCGTTCGAGCGGGGGCGGTACGCGAAACCGTTACGTCCCGACGTCGGCGGTGATCTCGGCCGCGGTCTCCTGGAAATCGCAGCCTTCCTTGATGCAACGGCGCACGGTGCCGGCACGCTTGGTCGTCTTCTCGACGACGAACGGGGCCTGACAGAGCGGGCACGGCATCGGGATCGGCTTGTCCCAGCTCGCGAACGTGCAATCGGGGTAGCGGTTGCAGCTGTAGAAGATCTTGCCGCGCCGGGAGCGCTTCTCGAGGATCTCCCCGGCTTTGCCCTCGACGCCGCCGCAATCGGGGCACGCCACCCCGAGCTTGGCGGGCTTGATCATCGGCAGGATCGTCTTGCACTCGGGATAGCCGGAGCAACCGAGGAATTTTCCGAAACGCCCGAAGCGAACGAGCATCGGCTTGCCGCACTTCTCGCAGACCTCGTCCGTCGTCTCGGCCTTGGCAACCACGATGTCGCCGTTCTCGTCGCGCGTGAAGTTCTTGGTGCCCTTGCACTCGGGGTAGCTGCGACATGCGAGGAACTCACCGCGCCGCCCCCACTTGATCACCATCGTCTCGCCACACAGGTCACACTTGATGTCGGTCGGCCGCTCCTCGGCTTTGACGTTCCGCATCTCGGTGCCGGCCCGGTCGAGGTCCTTCGCGAACGGCTCGTAGAAGCGTCGCATCACGTCGACCCAGTTCTTGGTCCCCTCTTCGATACCGTCGAGGTTCTCTTCCATACCGGCGGTGAAGTCGACGTTGAGGATGTCGGGAAACGACTCCACCAGTAGGTCGGTGACGAGCATGCCGAGCTCGGTCGGGAAGAGTCGCCGCTGCGGATCTTCCTGCACGTACTCCTTGCTGAGGATCGTCTGCATGATCGACGCGTAGGTCGACGGCCGACCGATGCCGTTCTCCTCGAGCTCTTTGATGAGGGTGGCCTGCGAGAAGCGCGGCGGCGGCTGGGTGAAGTGCTGCTCGGGCTTCAGGTCGCCGAGGAGGTTCAGCCGATCGCCTTCCTTCAAATCAGGAAGGGTCTTGCCGTCCTCGTCGTCGCCCGCCGCGTCGTCGACGCCTTCGGTGTAGACGCGCATGAAGCCGTCGAAGACCACGACCTGACCGGTCGCGCGGAAGATCGCGTCTTTGGCTCCGACGTCGATGGTGGTCGCCTTGAGGCGCGCCTGCTCCATCTGACAGGCGACGAAACGGTTCCAGATCAGCGTGTAGAGGTTGAGCTCGTCCTTCTCGAGATACGCTGCCACGCGCTCGGGCGGGAACTCGATGCTGGTCGGCCGGATGGCTTCGTGGGCGTCCTGCGTGTTCTTCTTCGATTTGAAGACGGGCGGCTTCTCGGGGACGTATTCGGCCCCATAACGAGTCCCGATATAACCTCGGACGGCTTCGATCGCGTCGGGCGAGAGCCGGGTCGAGTCGGTACGCATGTAGGTGATGAGACCAACGGCACCTTCGTCACCGATCTCGACGCCTTCATAGAGTTTCTGCGCGATGCCCATCGTGCGGCGGGGCTGGTACCCGAGCTTCCGGGACGCCTCCTGCTGCAGACGAGAGGTAATGAAAGGCGGCTGCGGGTTACGCTTGCGATCGCTCTTCTCGACCTTGGCGACGACCCAGTCGGCTCCTTTCAGATGCTCAACGACCCCGGTTGCGGCGGCTTCGTTCTCGAGCCGGAACGTCTTGTGGTCGAGGCGTTTGCCGGCAAGCTCGAACAGGTTGGCATTGACCGGCGGCGGGACGGCCCCTTCGAGCGCGGCACCGATGGTCCAATACTCTTCCTTGTTGAAGGCACGGATTGCGCGCTCGCGCTCGGTGATCAACCGGACGGCAACCGACTGCACGCGTCCGGCCGAGAGACCGCGACGGACCTTGTCCCAGAGCAGCGGGCTCAATTGATAGCCGACGAGACGATCGAGGACGCGGCGCGCCTGCTGCGCGTCGAATTTGGCGCGATCGAGCTTGAGCGGGTGCTTGATCGCCTCCTGGACGGCCTTCTTGGTGATCTCGTTGAAGAGGACCCGATGGATGTTCTTTTTGTTGCCCAGACGCTCCGCGATATGCCACGCGATGGCTTCCCCTTCGCGATCGGGATCTGGGGCCAAATAGATGTTTTCTTTATCTTTTGCGGCCTTCTTGAGCTCGTCGATGACCTTCGACTTCCCGTGGATGACGGCATAGTCGGGCTTGAAGTCGTTCGCGATGTCGACCCCGAGCTTCGACTTCGGGAGATCGACCACGTGACCCACCGACGCCTTCACGGTGTAGTTTCGCCCGAGGTATTTCCCCAATGTTTTCGCCTTTGCAGGCGACTCTACGATGACGAGATTCTTGGCCATGGCTGTTTGGGATCGACCCCCCCTTACTGGAAACCACCAACACCGGCAAATCTGCCGGTCAGCTGAAACTGCCGTCCGGAGAGCTGCCGAACAAGCCCCCGAAGCTCCAAATCGAGCATCATTGCAATGATTTCCGAGGCTGGTCGACCGATTTGCCTGATCAGATCATCGACTGACGCCGGTCCGCCGTTCAAAGCCTCGAGAATTTCGGCGTCGCCAGCCACGGCGGTCTTGGGTCCGGGTCGAGAGGCGGCCCGCGCGCGAAGGGCCGGCGCGATCTGCTCGAGGACGTCGTCGACGTTGCGGATGAGGGTCGCTCCGTCCCTGATCAATAGATGAGCACCGAACGAGAGCGGCGAGTCGATCCGGCCCGGGACCGCGAACACCTCGCGGCCGCTTTCGTTGGCGAGCCGCGCCGTGATGAGGGAACCGCTCCGGTCGGCAGCCTCGACCACGACGGTGCCCTGGGTCATGCCGGCGAGGATCCGATTCCGCGCCGGGAAGTGGCTCGGGAGGGGCGGGGTTCCCATCGGCCGCTCGCTGAGGAGCGTCCCCTGCTCGGCGACGCGGGCGGCGAGCTCACGATGCTCGGGCGGATAGACGACATCGACCCCGCAACCCAGCACTGCCACCGTCGCTCCGCGCGCGGCGAGCGCGCCCTCGTGGGCGGCGCCGTCGATCCCGCGCGCGAGCCCGCTCACGACGGTAACTCCGGCATGGGCGAGCCCCTCGGCGAGGACGCGCGCGACCTCGAGGCCGTAGTCCGTCGCCCGCCGCGCGCCGACGATCGCGACCGCGGGACCCTCGGCGAGTCGCGCCCCTTTGGCGATCAAGTAGAGCGGCGCGTCGTGCAGCTCGCGCAGGAGCTCGGGGTACTCCGCGTCGTCGAGCGCGATCAGCCGCGCCCCACCGGCAACTATCCGATCGGCCTCACGGCGCGCCGCGGTGAGCGCTCGGCGCGAGAGCGTGGGAACCGCAGCCGGACTGCCGAATTCCGCCACGAGCTTCCGTCCGGCGACGTCACCGACACCCGCCGTCGCCCGGAGTGCGATCCACGCCGCCGCCTCGTCCCCGCCTGCCATCGCGGCGCGGATTGTCTCAGAGGTCCCGACGACCGAGTAGACGCAAAGTAGTCAGCGCGCTTCAGCGATAGCGCGCGCGGACCGACTCCATGCGGGCCCGCAGCAACTCGGCTTGCACCCGCGCGCTCTCGACGCCGTCGCGGGCGCGATCGAGGCGGCGGCGCAGGGCCACCGACGCCTCGCTGTCGTCCCACGCGTTACGGCCCTGGATTTCGTCGGCGACCGCGTTGTACTCGTCGACCCGGGCGTTGTGGACGTCGACGGCTTGGCGATACACGCGCGTCGCTTCCTGGAGATCGCTCCCGAGGCTCGGCTTTTCAGTTGCCTCGCTGCGGGGGCGATCGGCGGGCGTCGGCGCTTCGTCGGGCTCGACCGCTACCGGCGGCGGCGGCCGCACGACGACCGGTCGGCTCTTCTTCGGCGGTGGCGGTCGGCGCGTCGGAGTCGCGATCGCACGGACGACCGTTGGCTCGGGCGGCATCGCGGTCGGCTCGACGACGACCACGACCGTCGCCACCACGGTCGGCCGTGGCCGCGGGGTCGGTGTGACGACCGCCGTCACCGCGGCAGTGGTGGTCGCTACGACCGGGGGCGCCGTCGGCTCCGCCACCGTGCTGCCTGTCCAATCTTCGAGTCGAAACGGATCTTCCCGGGTCTGCAGCCACGTCAGCACGACCACCACCCCGAGCAGCAGCACGAGCGCGAGCGACCAGGCGCGAAGCGGTCGCCGCGGTGGGGGCTGGCGGGCGCGCGACGGTCGGCTGCCCATGGCTTCGCCGATCGTCCGGAGCGCCTCGGGGCCGGTTTCAGGCTCGTCGACGAGCGCGCGCCCGCAGATGATGCAATCTCTGAGGCCGGCGCGATTGCGCTTGCCGCAACCGGGACAGACGGTCGGCTCCCCTTCGTCCCCAAGCTTCCAGTCGTCGTGCTCCTCCATACGGAGGGCTACTCTTTACCCTTCGCGGCCGTCCGGCGCGACGCCCTGCGCCTTCGCGCGCACCCGCGTCATGAAACGCTCCCGTCCGACGACGAAACGCTCGTGACGCCCGGTCGTGATCCGATCGCGCTCGTCGTGCCCCTCGACCTCGAACATACAGCGCCGACGATCGATCTCCGTGAGCCGCACGCGCACCCGAACCGTCATGCCGATCGGGGTTGCGGCTTCGTGGGTCAGCTGGAACCCGACCCCCACGCTGGTTTCTTCAGGCGCTAGTGCGCCGTCGTTGAGAGGGCGTCAATCAGATTGTCGTTCATCGGCGTCCCTCGCAAGGAACGCCGACGCAGGAATATCGGGAATATTCCGAGGAGGGGTGACGCCGCGAGGGGCGTCGGGGACGGCAAGATGAGTGATGCCATCTCGACGGCGGTGCACAGGTGCTCCGCCAACAAGCGCGCGCACGCGTCCTCGACGAACGCGATCATGCGCGCGCTCGCGTAGACGTCGGGCACGAACGGCGTGACCAACGTCGCGGAGTCGGCCGCTGTCACGACGGCCGTCGCTTCACGCTCCAATCCGACCTTCAACACGACGCGGCGCGCATCATCCCAGAGGGCTCGTGCAATGCGGGCAACGCTTGGCCGCGAGTGGAATGGTCATGGCGCATTGCGGGCACGGCTTGTCGGTCGGGGTCGCCGTCGGTGCGGGCGCCTCGCGCTTCAGCGAGTTCATGCCCCGAACGACGAAGAACAGCACCATCGCGACGATCGCGAAGTTGATGACCGTGTTGAGGAACAGACCGTAGTTCAGGGTCGGAGCCCCGGCATCCTTGGCGGCCTTCAGGCTGGCGTACTCACCCGAGCCGAGCACGACGAAGAAATTCGAGAAGTCGACGCCGCCGAGCACCTTCCCGATCGGCGGCATCATCACGTCGTTCACCAACGACGTCACGATGCCGCCGAACGCGCCGCCGATGATCACACCGATCGCGAGATCGACCGCGTTGCCCTTGAGGGCAAACTCTTTGAACTCCTTCAACATGCTCGCCTCCTGCTCCGGAGCGACCAACGGGCGCGACATGCGCCTCACCGTCACACCCTTGCCGCGTCTGCCGATCAATCCAAATGCTGTCAAGGCGCTCGACCGGCATCTCGCCGCCGCGGCCGCATCGTGCTAGCGAAGACATCGACGCGAGGGACGATGCCAATGGGGCTCTTCGACGAATTCGCGAAGCACGTGGCGAACGCAGCCCAGTCGCTCGCGGCCGGACAGACGCCGGATCTCGTGCGCGGGTTTCTCGATCAGCTGCAAGAGCGTGGGGGCATCGACGGCCTGATCAAGCGCTTTCAGGAGCAAGGTCTCGGCGATGTCATCGCGTCGTGGATCTCGAACGGTCCGAACCTCCCGATCACCCCCGAGCAGCTGGGACGCGTCTTCGATGCCGAGCAGCTCCGCGAGCTCTCGCGCCAGGCCGGCGTCGCGATGGCCAGCCTGCCCGAGGCCCTGACCGCCCTGCTGCCGACGCTGGTGGATCGCCTGACCCCGGACGGCGAGGTCCCGGGCCCCTACCAACTGCTGCGGATGGCCGTCGGATTTCTCCGCGGCGAACGCGCCTAGCGCGCAAGACCCCAGTCCCGACGCTCGGTTGCGCGTCCCGCGCGCACCGGCTAAGCGAACCGATTCGACGTTTCCACGACGCATTCCCGCGCAGCACTCCACCATTCTCGACGGAGGACCCCGCATGGCCGAGCAGCACGACGACTTCCACCGCTTCGCCGGTACGGCGGGCTACATCGCCTCCGCCCCTCTCGTCGATGCCGTCAATTGCGCCGTCGCGCTCGAGCGGCCGCTCCTGATCAAGGGGGAACCCGGCACCGGCAAGACGCTCCTCGCCCGCCACGTGTCGGAAGGTCTCGGCCTGCCGATGCTGTCGTGGCACATCAAGTCGACGTCCAAGGCCGCCGACGGGCTGTACGTCTATGACACCGTCCAACGCTTGAACGATAGCCGGTTCGGCGGCGGCGACGTGTCGGACATCCGGCGCTACATCAAGCTCGGGCCGCTCGGCCAGTCGTTCTCGACGCCGACCCGGCAGCTCCTCCTGATCGACGAGGTCGACAAGGCCGATCTCGAGTTCCCGAACGACCTCCTCCGCGAGCTCGACGAGATGCGTTTCAACGTCATCGAAACCGGTGACGAGATCGTCGCCAAGGAGCGCCCGGTCGTCATCATCACCTCGAACAACGAGAAGGAGCTGCCGGACGCCTTCCTGCGCCGCTGCATCTTCCACTACATCGAGTTTCCCGACGCCCCACTGATGCGCCGGATCGTCGACGTGCACCATCCGAACCTCGACGCCACGCTGCTCGACCAGGTGCTCATCAAGTTCTACTGGCTCCGCGAGCAGAGCGAGCTCCGCAAGAAGCCGTCGACCTCCGAGCTCATCGATTGGATCTCGGCACTGCTGCGTGCCGGCGTCAGTCAGGATCAGCTGGAATCCCACATCCCGTTCATCGGCGCGCTCCTCAAGAAGGAGCAGGACGCCGAGGCGCTGCAGCGCTTCGACTCCAAGAGCGGCCGCTACCCCACCACGTGGAAAGAGCTCGGACCGCGCTACAACCAGTAGGCTGAGCGATCATGTTTCTCGACCTCTTCTACGGGCTGCGTGACGAAGGCGTTCCCGTCGCGCTACAGGAGTGGATGACGCTCCTCGAGGCCATGAACCGCGGCATGCACGGCTCGAGCCTGCTGCGCTTCTACCATCTGGCGCGCGCCTGCCTGGTGAAGAGCGAGACGTTCTACGACGCCTACGACCGGGTCTTCGCCCGCGTCTTCAAAGGCGTCGAGGGCGCCTTCGACGACGTCACCGACGACGTCATGAAGTGGCTGCAAGATCCGAAGAACTTTCCGAATCTCTCGCCCGAGGAGCTGGCGGCGCTCGAGAAGCTGTCGTCCGACGAGCTGATGCGGCGCTTTCTCGAGACCCTCGCGGAACAGGACGAACGCCACGACGGCGGCGGGAAATGGGTCGGCACCGGCGGCAAGTCACCCTACGGCCATGGGGGCCAGCATCCCACCGGCATTCGCGTGGGCGGCCCCGGCAAGAGCCGGACGGCGATGAAGGTCGCCGAAGATCGGAAGTTCAAGGACTACCGCACCGACGTCGCCCTCGACGTCCGACAGATGCGGGTCGCCCTGAAGCGCCTCCGCCAGCTCACCCGCACCGGCCTCGCCACCGAGCTCGATCTCGACGAGACCATCGACGAGACCTGCAAGAACGCGGGCGAGATCGAGCTGGTCTTTCGTGCCCCGAAGAAGAATGACGTGCGGCTCGTGTTGCTGATGGACGTCGGCGGCACGATGGACCCGTACTACGACCCGATGAGCCAGCTGCTGACGGCGCTCCACGACGAGCGCGGCCTGCGCGAGCTCAAGCCCTACTATTTCCACAACTGCATCTACGATCACGTCTACTCGAAGGCACGGCTCACGCGCGCCGACGCGGTTCCCACCGGCGATCTCCTGCGCAGCCTCGACGAGCGCTGGAAGCTGCTGATCGTCGGCGACGCGGCGATGCACCCGTCCGAGCTGCTCGAAGCGCACGGCGGCATCAACCCGCACAACACGTCGCCGACGCCCGGGATCGCGTGGCTGCAGCGCCTCGCCGGCCATTTCGATCGCGCGGTCTGGATCAATCCCGACGAGCAAGGACTCTGGGACCACACCTACACGACCCGCCTCGTCCAGCGCCTGTTCCCCATGTTCCACCTGAGCATCGACGGGCTCTCGGCCGCCGTGCAAGCGCTGGTCGGCGCGCGCGTCTAGGGTCGGCGCATCCATGGGGCGCGGTGATCTCCGCGTAAACGACCGGTTCGTCATCCCGGCCGGCGAGCTCGACATCACGTACGTGCGCGCCGGCGGTCCCGGCGGACAGAACGTGAACAAGGTGGCGTCGAAAGCGGTCGTACGCTTCTCGCTGCGCGACTCGGGCGCGTTCTCTCTCGACGCGAAGACCCGAGCGCTCGCATGCCTGGCGTCGCGGCTGACCACGGAAGGCGAGCTCATCGTCACCAGCAGCCTGACCCGCGACCAAGGACGAAATCGCGAAGCCGCGCTCGCGCGTCTAGCCGCCCTGCTCGCCGCCGCCGTGACCCGGCCGCGCAAGCGGAACGCGACGAAGCCGTCGCGCTCGTCGGTCGAGCGCCGACTCGACGGTAAGCAACGCCGCGGGGTCACCAAGCGCGAACGGCGCCGACCGAACGACGCCGACTAGTGCACCGTCGTTGAGAGAACGTCAATCAGATTGTCGCTCATCGCGTCCCTCGCAAGGAACGCCGACGCAGGAATATCGGGAATATTCCGAGGAGGTGTGACGCCGCGAGGGGCGTCGAGGGACGGCGAGATGATTGATGCCCTCTCGACGGCGGTGCACTAGGGTCGGCGCGTGCGCGTCGGAGTGCCGCGCTTCCGCGTCGTGCCCCGTCCGACCTTGCCAGGCTGGCCAGTCTTCTCGACCTTGCGGGCCTGTCCGGCTTTTCCGGCTTTTCCGAACTTGGCACTTTCGACGCCGATGCGCGGATCGTCGACGCGTGCGAGCGCCACGAGCTGGCGCGCGGTTTCTTCGAACTCGGCGGCCGAGTCCTTCAGGTAGAGCCACTTGCCGAGCACCGGATGTCCAACCAACTCGGGCATCAGCCCACGCAGCGACGCATGGTGCTCACGGGCCGTCGGGATCAAGAGACCGCGCCAGGGTGGCCGTTTGTCGGCAAGCGCCAGCACGCACCGTCCGTGTACGTAGCAGGTCACCAAACCGAACATCGTCGCCACGAGCAGCGACGGCTCTTCCATGAGCTCCTCCACCACGGCGCCGTAGCGGTGGCGACGGAGGCGGGCGAACGGATCCTCGAGTGACTCCACGTCCGCCGTGTAGCACGCACTCCAGGCCGCCAGAATACTGACGATCGGCATGCTTCGGCGCACCCTGCTCCAGCGCCAGTCCAGTGATTCCGGAGACTTTTCGGTCTGTGCGCCCAGGCACACCCGTTGCTTTGCGGTCCTCCATTGATTCGAACGCGGGGCCTGTGACCGCCTGGAGAACGTGATTGGCGATCTCGCATGATGTGGTGGAACGGGCGGCTCGGGTGGTGCTCGAGACCAATGCGTCCGTGAAGATCGTCGGCGCGAAACAGTCGCACGAGACCGACGCGAGCTTCATGGAGCTGATCGGGACCCTGAGTCTCGTCGGCAAGCTCGGCGGCACGCTCGTCGTCTACTGCCAGTGGCAGCAGGCGGTGCGTCTCGCAGCTGGCATGCTCGGCGAGGAAGGCACGGAGCCCGAAGCCGACACCGTGCGCGATGCGATGGGCGAGATGGTCAACCAGATCGGCGGCACCATCAAGCGCTACGTCGGCGCCGACGGCAACGAGATGATGCTCTCGCCGCCGGTGGTGGTGTCGGGCTCGCCGCTCTCGCATTGCGTGCGTTCGAGCCAGAAGCCACTCAACGTCAATCTCGATCTTGGTCCGGGCAGCTTCGGCGTGTGCCTGTGGCCCGCATGAGAATCCGAAGGAGCACGAGGATGGAACGATGAGCACGGTACTCACGGTGGACGACAGCAAGGTCGTCCGTTCGATGGTGACCCGCCACTTGCAGCCCTACGGCTGCACGATCGTCGAGGCGACCAACGGCCAGGAAGGCGTCGAGATGGCGCGCACCCACAAGCCGGACCTGGTGCTGCTCGACGTCACGATGCCGGTCATGGACGGCCTGCAAGCGCTCGCGGAGCTCCGCAAGGACGAGGCGACGAGGAAGATTCCGGTGATCATGCTGACCGCCGAGAGCGGACGCGACCTGGTCGTCGAGATCGCGAAGCTCGGCGTCAACGGGTACATCGTGAAGCCCTTCCAGCAGGACACCTTCGAGAAGGAAGTGACCAAGGTGCTCGGCGCACCGGGTACGGCCGCCGGTGCGCCGCAGGGTGCGACCACCGTCGATCCGCGTGCGGTGCTGATCGTCGACGACAGCGAGAAAGTCCTGGCGATGGCGAAGGCCGCGCTCGAGCAGAGCCTGACCGTCCTGACGGCGACGAGCGGCAAGGACGCCCTCGCGCAGTACGCCAAGGCCCGTCCTGCCGTAGTGGTGATCGACCTCGTCATGCCGGACATGGATGGCTTCGCGACGCTCGCCGAGATCCAGAAGCTCGGCAAGTCGAACTGCCTGGCGCTCGCCGTGCGCGGCGACGCCACCCTGCACGAGCGCGCCAAGAAGGCCGGCTATACGGCGATCGTCGACAAGCCATTCCAGGCCGGTGAGCTGTTGGAGCAGGTGCTCCAAGCCGGCAGTGCCGGAGCCTCACCAGAGGACGTCCTGAAAGAGTACGTGAGTGAGGACGGCGGCTGCCCCGTCTTTAACCTACCGAATCCGTCGTCGAAGATGCTCGCCAAGCTGCTGCCGATCTTCGGCAAGAAGCTGCGCGCGCTCGCCGAGGACGGCAACGACAAGCTCATTCTCGACGTCGCCCAGTTGAGCGACGTGACGTCGGAGCAGGTCGCGATGCTGGTGCGGCTCCTGACGGAGGCCGGCACGCTCGGAATCCGCACGGCCATCTGCGCTCCCGACCAACAGATCGTGACCAAGCTGCAACAGATCGCGGAGACCCGCGAAGCCCGCTACGCCGCCACGCGCGACGCCGCCCGACAGTGTCTGCAGTAGGAGAAAGTCGACCATGGAAACCGCACAGAACCACGAAGCCCTCGGCACCGAGCCCATTTGCCACGACGATCTCCAAGCCCGCGTGCGGAGTACCCTCGCCCGTCTGTCGCAGACCGGCGCGCTCCCGGCGTTGCCGGCGGCCGCGAGCGCCGCGCTCGGCATGGCGCGTGATCCCGAGGCCGACGTCGACAAGCTCTGCCGCGTGATCCAGACCGACATCGGCCTCTCGGCGCGCGTGCTCAAGGTCGCGAACTCCGCGGCCCTCGGCCGTCGCAATCCAGCGCGCAAGCTGCAGGAAGCCATCATCACCGTCGGGCTCCGGAAAACCTGCGACATCATGGTCGCCGCCTGCGCGAAGCGCCTTTATGAAGGAGCCAGCACGCGCGCGGAGGAGCTCTGGAACCACTCGCTCGCCGTCGCGGTGGCTGCGGAACAGCTCGCGCGCACCACGCGCCGGATCGAGGTCGGCTCCGCGTTTCTGCCCGGCCTCTTCCACGACGTCGGCCGCGTCGCGTTCCTGCTCGCCGACGAAACCGCCGCCGAAGTGATCGAAGGCCTCGTCGCCAACGGTGAGGAAGACAAGTCGTACCTGGAGCGGGAGTGGTACGGCTTCGACCACTCGGAGGCCGGGGCCATCCTCGCCGAGGACTGGGGCCTCGCGCTCGAGCTCTGCGACGCGATCCGCTGGCACCACCAACCGTCCGAGGCCGGCGCCGCGCAAGAGCTGGCAATGATCCTGAACGCCGCCGACTACCTCGCGTATCGAATCGGATGCGGGAGCAGCGAGGAGCCACCCGCGAGCGTGTCGATCGCGCACCTCGGACTCTCGGCGGACGACGAAGCCGCGCTCGTGGAACGGGTGCGGGTCGCCTGGGAAGAGCAACGCGACCTGCTCAGCTGACCGCATGAAGATCCTGATCGTCGAAGACAACCCCGTCAACGCGGAGATGGTCCGCCTCGCGCTCGAGAAGGAACACTACGCGACGGTGTGGGCCCACGACGGCGAAGAAGCGCTCGCCATCCTCGAAATCCAGCCCGACATCGACCTCGTCATCACCGACGTAATGATGCCGAACGTGACGGGGCTCGAGATGCTCGAGCGTATTCGTCAGCGTGCGGAATGGAAGACGTTGCCGGTCGTCGTCGCGACCTCCCTCGCGAATCAAGCGACGGTGCGGCAAGCCGTGTCGCTGCACTGCAAGCACTTCATCGTGAAGCCGTTCACCGTCCACCTCTTGCTGCAAACCGTGCGGGAGGCGATCGGCCAACGCGGGGTCGTCCTGCAGGAGAAACCACGCGTGCTCGGCAGGCTCGGCCTCGACGCGACCGGCTACGACCAGCTCGCGCTCGCCTTCGCGACCTTCGTGCACGAACGCGTCACCGCCTTCCGGGAAATCTGCGAGCGCACGCAACACGAGGAGATCGACCTCCCCATGCGACGCGACCTGTTCGCGATGGAGGAGAGCGCGGCGCTCCTCGGCGCGGAACGGCTCGGCAATCTGCTCGACGCGCTTGGCCTCCCGGGCGGTACCGTCGCGCCCGAGGCGCGCGGCCCGGCCTACAAGGCACTCCTCGCGGAGCTCACCCTGCTGGCCGACCTGCTCCCGACGCCGCCGCAGCCGCGCAACAAGATCGACGCCGGAACCGAAGCCGCGGCAGAGAACGGGCCAACGGGGACTGGCGCCGGTCCGCGGACCTGACCCGCCGCACCCGCTACTCGGAGCGTTGCGTGTGACGTGACCGGCGAGGACGCTCGCCGTCATGCTCGCGACCGTCGTCACGTGCGCGCTCGTCGGCATCGACGCGCATCCCGTCCAGGTCGAGGTCGACCTCGCGACCGGTATCCCGCACACCCAAACCGTCGGCCTGCCGGACTCGAGCGTCCGCGAGAGCAAAGACCGCGTGCGGTCGGCACTCCGCAATGCCGGCTTCGAGATTCCGCCCCGCCGCATCACCGTGAACCTCGCGCCGGCACATCTCCGGAAGGAAGGCGCCGCCTACGACCTGCCGATCGCGCTCGCCTTGCTCGCGGCGACCGGGCATCCCCTGCACGACCATCTCGCCGGCGTCGCGGTCGCGGGCGAGCTCGCGCTCGACGGCAGCGTACGGCCGATTCGTGGCGCGCTCGCCATCACGGCCGCGGCCCATGCCGCGGGATGCACCCGCATGGTGGTCCCGCGCGCCAACGCGGCGGAGGCGGCGCTCGTGGAAGGCATCGCGGTGATCCCGACCGGGCACTTGCGTGAGGCCGTCGCGATGCTGAGCGGCACGCAACCCGCCGAGATCCAGCCGCCAACGCCGCGTCCGGACGCCGACCGCGCGGACGCCACCCTCGATCTCGCCGAGGTGCGGGGACAGGAGTACGCCAAACGCGCGCTCGAGGTCGCGGCCGCAGGCGGACACAACCTCCTGCTCGTCGGTCCACCGGGTGCCGGCAAGACGATGCTCGCGCGGCGTGTCCCGACGCTGCTGCCGCCACTGTCGTTCGCCGAAGCACTGGACGTCACGCGCATCCACAGCGCTGCCGGCTTGCTCGGGGATCGGCCGATGATCGCCGGGCGCCCGTTTCGAGCTCCGCACCATACCGTGTCGACCGCCGGGCTCTTCGGCGGCGGCAGCGCCTCCCCGCGTCCCGGCGAGCTCGCGCTCGCGCACCACGGCGTGCTCTTCCTCGACGAGCTGCCCGAGTTTCGGCGCGACGTCCTCGAGGGCCTCCGCCAACCGCTCGAGGATCGTCACGTGTCGATCGTGCGCAGCGGCTGGCGCGTCACGTACCCCGCCCGCCTGATGCTGATCGCGGCGATGAACCCCTGCCCCTGCGGCTTTCGCGGCGATCCGCTCCGCGGCTGCCGGTGCACGCCGCGTCAACTGGCGCAGTATCACACACGTCTTTCGGGCCCCCTCTTGGATCGTATCGATCTCCACGTCGACGTCGCGCCGGTGAAATATCGGGAGCTCGGGGGCACACCCGGCGGCGACGCATCGTCCGCGGTCGCCAGCCGCGTGGGCGCGGCCTGGACGCGGCAACACGCGCGCTTCGACGCCACGCGCCAGAACGCCGACATGACCGCGCGCGATCTGCAACGTCATGCCCGTCCGGACGCAGCCGGGGCCGTGCTGCTCGAACGTGCCATGAGCAAGCTCGGCCTCAGCGCCCGCGCCTATACCCGCATTCTGCGGGTCGCCCGCACGATCGCCGATCTCGCGCGCACCGATCAGGTCGGCGCCGCCCACGTCGCCGAAGCGATCCAGTACCGTTCGCTCGATCGGCGCGAGACGGGAGCGTGATCCGGCAACGGGCGGCTACGAAACGGCGGCCGCTCGTGACTGCCGATCGTATTCGGCGAGCGAGATGATGCGGCGCGCCTGCTGGTCCCAGAGCATGTACCGCAACGCATGGCGGACGTGGCGCAACTTCAGACGGGTCACATCCGAGAAGAGCCCCTCGTTCTCCGTGTGGCAGCTCACCAGACGATAGTTGGGGATCTGGGCCGAGAGGTGATGAACGTGGTGGTAGGCGATGTTGGTGGTGAACCAGTTGAGCCAGCGCGGCAGGATCAGAAAGCTCGTACCGTACATCGCTCCGGCATCACGGTCCCAGTGCTCGGTGCCGCTGGCATAGGCGTGCTCGAAATTGTGCTGAACGGCGAACAGCACGATACCCGCGCCGCCCGCCAACGACACACTGGCGACATAGACGGCGAAGAAGTTGACGGGGCCGATTGCCCAACACATCAAGGCCCACAAAGTCAGCAACACCACGTTGTTGGCCGCCATATGGCGATACTCCCGATCGGATTGCCAATAGCGCGTTGTGAAACTGGCGGCGTGCTGCGCCATCGAGAGATGCGGCTCCGTGATCCGTCGGGTCAGGACGTGATACCCGAGCTGGACGGTCCCCTTCAGCCAGGTGAAACGCGGATTGAAGATCAGGTAGACGAACCCGACGACCGGCGCGGCCGCCAGATGGCACTTGAGTCGATACATCCACCGCTGCCGCGTCGTCATCGCGGCGTATTCCTGCACCGACCGCGTGGCATAAGGACCGCGGTAGACCTCCCAGTCGCCGTTGTGGTCGTGATGGAATTGATGGTGCTTCGACCAGACGTACTGGGGCATCCCCGACAGCACGCCGAGCAGGAATCCGCAGGCGCGATTGAGACGCTGCGTGCGGAACAAACTGCGGTGGCCGCACTCGTGCATCAGCGTGAAGACGCGCAGGGTGAACAGGCTGATGACACCGCCCGCCGCGACCGTGAGCCAAACGGAAACGCCGAAGCTCCAGACGGCCGCCGCCCACGCGAGCGCAAAGCACGCCAACGTCGTCAGGACTTGCGTCGCCGCCTTGACGTCGTCGGCCCTGGCATGGCGACGAATGATGCCCTGCTTCGAGCTCCGGAGCGCCACCAACGAAGCGTCGTCGTCGGGATCAACCTCGGCGAGGCTGGCGGGCGCTACTCGCGCATGTAGTGACAGGTGTACCCCCCCGGATTCTTCTCCAGATAGTCCTGGTGATACTCCTCGGCACGCGTCGCCGGACCTGCTTCGACGATCTCGGTGACGATCGGCTTCTTCCACTTGCCGGACTTGGCGACCCGCGCCTTCACGTCCTCGGCGATCTGCCGCTGCTCGGGCGTGGTCACGAAGATCGCCGAGCGATACTGCGAGCCGACGTCGTTACCCTGACGGTTGAGCGTCGTAGGGTCGTGGATGCGGAAAAACCACTTCTCGAGGAGATCCGCGAACGAGATCTGCTTCGGGTCGAACACGACCTTCACGGCCTCGGCATGCCCCGTCGTGCCGAGGTGGACGTCCTCGTAGGTCGGATTCGACGACGCGCCGCCCTCGTAGACGGCTTCGGTCTCGAGCACGCCGGGAACCTTGCGCAGGAGATCTTCCATGCCCCAGAAGCAACCGCCCGCGAGAATGACCGTTTCGAGTGTGGGGGCGCAGCCAGGCTGGCTGCCCGGCGCCCCCACCGCGCACGCATTGTTGGTCGCCGCTGCCGGCGCCGCCTTCGGACCGTCGAAGAGCGCGGCGTACTCTCCATAGCCTGCGTCGGCCAGCTTCGCCGCGGGAATGAAACGGAGCGCGGCGGAGTTGATGCAGTAACGCGCGTGTGTCGGCGCGGGCCCATCATCAAACACGTGCCCCAGGTGCGACGCCCCGGCGCGCGAGCGCACTTCCACGCGGCGCATCCCGAGCGTCGAGTCGTCATGCTCGACGACGCGCGCCGGCTCGACCGGCTGCGTGAAGCTCGGCCACCCCGTACCGGAATCGAACTTGTCGGTGGAGCTGAAGAGCGGCTCACCAGTCGCGACATCGACGTACAGCCCGGCCTCGTGATTGTCCCAGAACTCGTTTCGGAACGGCGGCTCGGTCGCGGCGCGTTGGGTGACCGCGAGCTGGAGTGGCGTGAGCTTCCCCTCCAAGTCGTTGGCCGGCGGCTTCTCGTATTGCTTGCTCGACATGGTCGTAGTCCTCGGGGCCGTGTTCTGGGGCGATCCCGCAGCGGTGGAGCCACCGTTGGCGAGCCACGGCATCAGAATGCCGAGACCTACCAGCGCCGGCCACACCACCGACCACCAAGACACCCTTCGCGATCGATCGTTGGAATCCACGGCCCCCCTCCTATCATGGGATGCCGGTGAGCACAGGCGGTGTGCGGCCACACCGAGAACGCGCGCGATGTCGCACCAGCGGGCCTACGAGCGCCCGAATCCCCCGCTGACACTGATCGCTTGCCCCGTGATCCACGATGCCTGCGACGACGCCAGGAACGCGATCATCGGCGCGATGTCCTCCGGCCGTCCGAGCCGGCCGAGCGGATAGTAGCGCGCCCACTCCCGCTCCATGTCGTCGGTGATGTACGAGGTCATCGGCGTACGGGTGACCCCGGGGCAGACCGCGTTCACCGTGACGCCGAAGCGCCCAAGCTCGATCGCGAGCCCCTTGGTCAGCGAGATCACGCCGCCCTTGGTGGCACCGTACACGACGATCCGCTTCTCGTTCGCCTTCCCCGCTTCCGACGCGAGGTTCACGATGCGACCCGCCCGCTGCTGCATCATCTGCTCCGTCACGGCGCGACAGCAGTGCATCGTACCGAGCAAGTTGATCGCGAGCATCGCCTCCCAATCGCCGTCGTCCGGGTCGGACTCGACGAACAACCGCGGAATGCCACCGACGCCCGCGCTGTTCACGAGCACGTCGATGCGCCCGAACTCCGTGACGGCCCGCGTCATCAGCGCCTGGCACTGCGCGTATTCCCGCACGTCCACGCGCTGCCCGACGACGCTCCCACCGTCACCACGCAGCTCGGCGACGACGCGCGCGAGGCCGTCGGCCTGCACGTCCCCCAGCACGAGCTTCGCGCTCTCGCCGAGAAACGTCCGCGCCGTCACGAGCCCAATCCCCGAAGCCCCACCCGTGACGACGACGACCTTGTCCTTCAGCTGCAAGTCCATGACGATCTCCTTCTGCTCAGGATCGACGGAGGCGTAGCGGAGTTACCTCGCACCGCCCCGCGGGCACGCACGCGGCCTGGTTCAGCGTTCGGCCGGGAGCTCGTGGCGAAGGAGCGAGTACAGGTGCTGATCCAGAAACCTTCCCCCGACGAAATGCGCTTCGCGCAGCAACCCCTCGCGCACCATCCCCAAACGCTCCGCCACACGCGCGCTCCGCTCGTTGCCGACCGCGCAGCGGACGACGATGCGATGCAACCCGACCGTGCCGAACGCGAACCCCAGGACCAAACGCGCCGCGCGCGTCACGTAGCCGCGCCCCTCGGCGCCCGACGCGATCCAGTATCCCAGCTCCGCCGAGCGATCGAACCATTCGACGTAATGGAGCCCGATCGTGCCCACGATGGCACCGTCGACGCACATGGCGAGCACCAAGCTGCGGCGTCGGCGGCGTTCCTCGGTGGCGTCCGCGATGAAGCGGGCGCTGTCGCGCTCGGTGCGGGTTTCTTCGACCCAGGGGAGCCATCGCCCAAGACGGGCGCGCTCCGCATCGATCAAACGGAAGAGGACGAACGCGTCGGCCGCCCGTAGCGGCCTGAGCTCCAGCTCATGATCACGAAGCTCGACGCGCTCGAAGGGGAACGGGGGCGTTTCCCATGCTCGGCTCGTCCCCATCGCATCCTCGAGTTCCGCGCTCAGGCCTGACGCAGCCGATTACTCGTCGGCGTTCCACTCCTCGTCGTCATCATCATCGTCGTCATCGTCGTCCAAGTCGTCGTCGTCATCGTCGTCGAAGTCGTCGTCGTCGTCGAAATCTTCGTCTTCTTCACGCAACCACATGGACCCCTCCTTTGCAGCGGGCAAGGTCGCTTACCGATGGCCCCTAAGCTTGTCAATCTGCATCGAGCCCTGCCCCACCGTCGACGATCGTCAGTGATAGATGTCCATCAGCTCGATGACGCCGAGCTCCTTCAAGCGCGAGAAAAGGTAGCCCTTGATCTCTTTCGCGGTGCTGAGCATGCGCACGTCGCGGGCGACTTCCTGGGCCAGCGAGAACGGCACCGAACGAATGAAGCGCTTGATGACGGGCACGAAGAACGGCCCCATGCTGAGATCGTCGAGCCCCATGCCGAGGAGTGGCAGCGTCGCGAGCGGATCGGAGGCCATCTCACCGCACATGCCGACGAGCTTCCCCGCATCCTTCGCAGCCTGCGCGATCTCGCCGATCGCACCGAGCACGGCGGGGTGCAGCGGCTCGTAGAGCGGCGCCACTTTCGAGTTGTTGCGGTCGACGGCGAGCAGATACTGGATGAGGTCGTTCGTGCCGATGCTGAAGAAGTCGACTTCTTCGATCAGGCGCGGCGCCAGCCAGACGGCGGCGGGTACCTCGATCATGATGCCGATCGGCATCGCGCGATCGTACGGCAAGCCGGCCTCGTCGAGCTCCTGGCGCGCCTCTTCGAGCAGCTCTTTTACGCGCCGGATCTCCTCGACGCTGGAGATCATCGGGAAGAGTAGCCGCACGCGCCCCGTCGCACCGGCCCGCAAGATGGCGCGGAGCTGCGCTTTGAAGATCGTCGGCATCTCGAGCGAGATACGGATCGAGCGCCAGCCGAGGAATGGATTCTCTTCCTGATGCGTCGTGAGATAGCTGGCGTATTTGTCGGCCCCGAGATCGAGCGTCCGGATCGTGATTGGACGGCCCGGCATACGGTCGATGACCTTGCGATAGAGCGTGAGCTGCTCTTCTTCGCTCGGAAAGTCCTTGTAGGAGAGGAACGGCACCTCGGTACGATAGAGGCCGACGCCTTCGGCGCCGTGGTCGCGCGCGAAGTTGAGATCGCCGATGAGCCCGATGTTGGCGTAGAGATTCACGCGGTGCCCGTCGGTGGTCTCGGCGGGCAGATCGCGGATCTCTTCGAGCTCGAGGTTGAAGGCGCGGTATTCCTTGGCGAGCCGCTGATACTCGCGGCTCACGTCGACGCCGGGGTTGATGTAGACGACGCCCGAGTTGCCGTCGACGATCATCTCGTCGCCTTCGTGCAGCACGTCGGTGATGTGCCCGACGCCGACGACGGTCGGAATCTCGAACGACTTGGCGAGAATCGACGCGTGTGAGGTGACGCCGCCGGTCGCGAGCACGATGCCCTTCAGCCGGTCGTGCTCCATGAGCGAGAGATCGGTGAGCGTCAGGTCGTGCGCAACCAGGACGACGTCGGCGGCGAACCCGCGCTCGCGCTCTTCGTGCCCGAGGAGGTTCCGGAGCAGACGCTGGCCGATGTCGCGAACGTCCGCGGCGCGCTCGCGCAGGTAGGCGTCGGAGACCGCGAGAAACGCGGCGATGTATTCCTCGACCACATGGCGTAGCGCGCTCTCGGCGGAGAGACCCTCGTCGAGCCGGATCTCGATCTTGCCGAGGAACGACGCGTCCTCGAGCATCATGCGCTGGGCGTCGAAAATGGCGCCGTCGATCTCGGGCGCGACGGTGTGCATCTTCTCCTTCAGGCGCACCATCTCTTCGACCGAGCGCTCGACGGCGTGCGCCAGGCGCGTCCGTTCGCCGGCAGGGTCGTTGGCCTCGCGGTGCTCGACGTGCTCGAGCGTCACCTCGGGGTGGAGGAGATGTGCCTTGCCGCGACCGAATCCCGGCGAGGCACCGAGACCGGTGAGACGATGCGGCCCCGCCTTGCGCTTCGCACCGCGCGGCGCGCGGTCGTCGGTGGTCTCGTAGGCGTGCAAGCGGCGGATCGCGTCGACCATCCGCGAGCGGTATTCCTGCCGCTCCTTCTCCTTGCTCTCGAGCGACTCCATGAGCCGCGCTTGCATGATGATGCCACCCGCCTGCGCCGCGATCGCGCGCAGGAGGCGCAGCTCGTTTGGAGAGAAGCGCCGGCGGCGCAGCGTCTGCACGACGAGCACGCCGAGCGCGGCCTTCTTCTCGGAGATCGGCACGCCGAGGAAGGAGTGGTAGCGCTCCTCGCCTGTCTCCGGGAAATATTTGTAGCGCGTGTGGGCGAGCGCATCGACGACCATCACGGGCTCGCCCTTCTCGATGACGAGACCGGTCAAGCCTTCGTTCACCCGCATCGTGACCTTGCCGACGGCGGCGCGCTCGAGACCGGTGGTCGCCCAGAGCGTGAGCACCTGATCCTTCGAATCGAACAGATAGAGCGAGCAGACCTCCGTCCCCATCCGCTCGGCGACGATCCGCACGAGGTTGTCGAAGGTCTCCTGCAGCGTCTGCGAGTGGCTGATGACGGTCCCGATGTCTTCCAGGACTGAGAGACCTTGGCCCTTGCGCGCACGGGTGCGCCGCGGCGTGGTCTCTGCTGGCGCCATCTTTCTCTCGCTCATGCGCTCCATGTGTGGATCGAAAGCTGCTCTCGCGCTCGGGCACGCAGCCAGTGGGGGACCGCGCCGGAAGATCGCCCCGAGTGTCCGGGAAGGAACTGCGGCCAACTGCTCGGGCCGAGACTATAGCTGACGCCGAGGGCCACGAACAACGTGGAAAGCTGGATACGAGCAGCGATTTTCCGACGAGGCCGGCTGCTCGCAGACCCGACGCAGCGCGGCGACATTCGGTCAGGCATGGACCACCAGATGCCCCAGAATGGGACGCCCATGCCCGAGCCGGAGCGCCCGCCGGATGCACGTCGTCGTATAGCGTTTGGCGATGCGAATCGCGTCGACGATCGGCACGTCCTTGGCCCGCTCTGCGGCGATCGCTGCCGCGAACGTACACCCGGTGCCATGGGGAGCTTCCCCCGGCACGCGGGCGGCGCGGAAGCGGTGGATCGACCCGTCGACATAGGCCACGTCCACCGCGTCGCCGGCGAGGTGTCCGCCGGTCACGACGGCGGCCTGCGCACCCGCGTCGACGAGTGCACGGGCCGCCTCCGCCATCCCTTTCAGGTCGCGGACCGGGAACCCGACCAGCATCGAGGCCTCGGCGAGATTCGGCGTGACGACCTCGGCCAGCGGCACCAAGCGGCGCAGCAGCATGGCGAGGCCGCCGCGTCCGAGCAGCGGACGGCCCCCGGTGGCGAGCAAGACCGGATCGACCACGAGGTGGCGCACGCGGTGCGCCGAGAGCGCGTCGGCGACGGCTGCGACGACGGCGGCACTGCCGAGCATCCCGGTCTTCACGGCCTCCGCGCCGAGATCGTCGAGCACGGCGTCGATCTGCGCCCGGACGAACGCGGGCGGAACGACCATGACTCGGCGTACGGTACGGGTGTCCTGCGCGGTGAGCGCCGTGACGACGCTGGTCCCGTAGACGCCGCGTGCCGCGAAGGTCTTGAGGTCGGCCTGGATGCCGGCGCCGCCCCCGCTATCGGACCCGGCAATGGTGAGTGCGCACGCGAGGGTCCGCCGTCTCACACGCTCCGCCCATCGCGTGGTCCAGCGCCGGGATGCGCCAGCGTGCCATCGACGACACGGGCGAGCGTCTCGACGACGAGTCGCGCGGCCGCGTCACCGAGCTCCGGATAGATCGGCAGCGCGAGCGACTCGGTGCTAGCGCGTTCCGCTTCCGGGCGATCGCCTGCCTGGTGACCGAGCCTCGCGAAGCACGGCTGGAGATGGAGCGGGATGGGATAGTAGATCTGGCTCTCGACGCCGGCCGCGGCGAGCGCGGCCCGCACACGGTCGCGCTCGGGCACGCGCACCACGTACTGGTGAAACACATGCCCGGGAACGAGTGCCGGCGCCGCCACGGCACGCGCGGAACCCAGCGCCGCCGCCAGCAGATGATCGTACCGTTCGGCATGCGACCGGCGCGCGGCGTTCCACGCGTCGAGGTGCGCGAGCTTCACGCCGAGCACGGCGGCTTGCACCGCGTCGAGACGCGACGCGAGGCCGAGCGCGACGTGGCGATACGGTCCGCCCTCGGCGCCGTGCCGCGCGAGCGAGCGGACGGCGTAGGCATCGCCGTCGTCGTGGGTCACGACGCACCCGCCGTCGCCGGCGCCCCCGAGATTCTTCGTCGGGTAGAACGAGAAGCAACCGAACCGGCCGACCGTGCCCGTGTACGGACCCGTGCCCGCCACGCGCGCCCCGATGGCTTGCGCCGCATCCTCGATGACGACGAGGCCATGCTCGGCGGCGAGCGCTCCGAGCGCGTCGAGCGCACACGGGCGACCGAAAAGGTGCACGGGCAGGATGGCGCGCACGATCTCGCCGCCCGGCGCCCGCAACACCGTTCCGTCGCGGCGACACTCCTCCGTCATCCAGCGCCGCGCCACTATGGGATCGAGGTTGAACGAGTCCCGCTCGATGTCGCCGAAGTACGGTCGCGCGCCTGTCCGCGCGATCTGCGTCGCGCTCGCCGCGAAGCTGTACGGCGTCGTCAGAACGGCGTCGCCCGGACCGACACCAGCCGCGCGGAGCGCCAGATACAGCGCGTCGGTTCCCGACGCGACGCCGATCACGTGGCCGACGTTCAGGTAGCGTGCGAGCGCCGATTCGAACGCGCCGACCGCCGGACCGAGCACGAACGCCTGGGTCGCAAAGACGGCGCTCACCGCGGCATCGATCTCCGCGCGCAGGGCCGCGTATTGCGGCTGGAGATCGAGAAAGCGCACGCGGGTTTCGGTCACGGCGCATTGTCTCGGCGACCGAACGGACTGTCAATCGAGCACGCGACGTCGCGGCGCATCGCGCTCGAGGATCGTGCTCGGCGCATCTAGCACCGGCTGCGCCTGCGGCAGCTCGAGCCCCGGCACGACGCGCGGCAACGTGACGCGCGCGAGCGTCCCACCGCCCTCCTCGCTCTCGATGTCGAGACGGCCACCGTGGTCGGCGACGATCGCCCGCACGACGGCGAGCCCGAGCCCGATGCCGCCGGAGCGAAACGCGATCGGATCACTGTGATGCGCGTCGAGCGGCGCCGCCGTGACGAACGGTTCCCCAAGGCGCGGGCGGAGTGCCTCCGGGATGCCAACGCCCGTGTCGGCGACGCTGATCTCGTCGTCGGCCTCGGTCCCGACCGACCGCAATGCCAAGGTCACCCGACCGCCGTCGGGCGTGAAGCGGACGGCGTTCAAGCAGAGATTCAACACGGCCCGATGGAGGTCGTCGGCTTCGCCCCAGCCCGGTTGCGCGGCGACGCTCTCCACGACCAACGCGAGCCGACGCTGCGCACAAAACGGCCGAACGTCGGCGGCCACGCGGCGCACGACGGCGCCGAGACAGAGCGCACCGTGCCGCCGCCCGTTCGGCTGCGAGAGCCGGACGAGGTCCGTCATCGCGGCCACGCTGCGGCCGAGCCACGCGGCATGGCGCTCCGCCGTCGCGACGAGCGCGAGCGCTTCGCCGCCCAGATCGAGCCCGGCGAGCACCTCGAGCGCCGCACCGACCACGTGGAGCGGCGTCCGGAGCTCGTGGGCGGCGAGCGTGAGGAAGCGTGTCTTCAGCGCATCGAGCTCCTGCAGCCGCGCATAGGCCCGGGCCGTCTCGACGCCGAGCCGCGCCCGGGCCCGCGCCGCCCGCGCGGCGTCGAGGGCCTGGCGCACCGCCGCCCGCAGCTCCCGCGGGTCCCACGGCTTGGGAACGTAGCGATGCACGTGCCCACGATTGATGGCGTCCATCAGGCTCTCGACGTCCGCGTACGCCGTCAGAAGAATGCGACCGATACTGGCGTCGTGGGCCCGGACGGCCGCCAGCAGCTCGGTCCCGAGCATCGCCGGCATGCGGTAGTCGCTCACCACGACAGCGATCTCGTCCCCGAGCGCGGCGCGCGCCTCGCTCCCCGACTGCGCCGTCACCACTGGTGCGACCTCGCGCAGTGTCCGCGCGACCGTCGCCAATCCGGCGCGATCGTCATCCACACAGAGAATGGCGTCCATACGTTGGCCCTCCCGGCGCGTATCGCAGCCGGCGGACGACGGTCGCAAGGCTCCGAGTCGCCACTCCCGATTGACCGTCTTGGGGAGCGAGCGATATGAGCGGGGCCGAGCAACGAATGCCGAAGAAGGCGCAGGCGCAGAAGCCAAAGCGGCGGTGGCTGCGGCGAATCGCGGCGGGGGTCGGGCTTTTCGTGGTGGGAACGGGCGGCGTTGCCGGCTGGATCGTCTACCGCGAGATCAGCGCCAATCTCCCTCCGGTCGACAAGCTCCTGCAGTACCAGCTCCCGGTCGCGACGCGTGTCTATGCCGCCGACGGAACCTTGCTCGGTGAGTTCTATACCGAGAAGCGCTACCTGGTCCCGATCGCGAAGATCCCGCCGGTCGTCCGGCAGGCGTTCATCTCCGCCGAGGATTCGAACTTCTACCAGCACAAGGGCGTCGACGTGCTCGGCATCGCTCGGGCCGCGATCGCGAACTTCACGGCGGGCTCGGTCGTCCAGGGCGGCAGCACGATCACCCAGCAGGTCGTGAAGTCGCTGCTGCTCACGCCCGAGAAGAGCTACGAGCGGAAAGCCAAAGAGATTCTCTTGTCGCTCCGCCTCGAGCGCCAGCTCACCAAGGACGAGATCCTCTATCTCTATTTGAACCTGATCTACCTCGGGAACGGCGCCTACGGGGTCGGCGCGGCGGCGCAGGAATACTTCGGGAAGGACGTCGCCGACCTCGACCTCGCCGAAGCGGCGCTGCTCGCCGGTCTGCCGCAGGCCCCGAGCCGCTACTCGCCGGTGCGGCACTGGGAGCGCGCCAAGTATCGCCAGCGCTACGTGCTCGAGCGCATGGCGCGCGAGAAGTACGTCACGTGGGAGGCGAGCGAGCAGGCCCTCAAGGAGGAGATCACGCTCGCACGCCACGAGGCGAACGCGCCGACGTACGTCGCGGCGCCCTACTTCGTCGAGCACGTGCGCCGTCTGCTCGAAGAACGCTACGGCGGCACGGCACCGTACCAAGCGGGTCTGAACGTCTATACGACCGTCGACCTCGCGACCCAGAGAGCCGCCGAGGAAGCGGTCCGGAAGAATCTCGAAGCGATCGACATGGGCCGCACGCGCGCCCGACCGCTCCGTCGCCTCACCAACTCCGAAGCCGAGCGTTTCCTCGCCTCGGCCAAGACGACGCGCGACACCAACGCGCCCGAGCCTGGCCGCTCGTATCAGGCGCTCGTGCTCGGGGTCGACAAGGCCGGCGTGCGCGTCCAGGTGAACCGCTTCGGTGGCCTGCTCGTCGCAACCAAAGATCATCCGCTTCCTCCCGGTCTCGCGAAGAACGACGTGATCGCCGTCCGCCGTCACGTCACCCAGACCGGGGGCGGCCTCGAGTTCGAGCTCGACAGCGATCCGCAGATCGAAGGCGCGTTGATCTCGATCGATCTCACCAACGGATGGGTCAAGGCACTGGTCGGCGGCTACGACTACGAGCGCAGCCAATTCAATCGGGTCATGCAGGGGCTCCGGCAGCCGGGCTCGTCGTTCAAGCCGTTCGTGTACTCGGCGGCGATGGATCGCGGCTGGACGCCGGCGTCGATCATCGTCGACGAGCCCATCTCGCTCGCCGGCGGCGTCCGGGGCGCATGGATGCCCCAGAACTACGACGAGAAATTCATCGGCCCGACCACGCTTCGGAACGCCCTCGCCCACTCGCGGAACGTCGTCACCGTGAAGCTCGCGCAAAACATGGGCCTGAACTACCTCATCAACTATCTGCCGCGGTTCGGCTTCACCCGCCCCTTCTCGAAGAATCTCTCGATCGCGCTGGGCACCGCCGAGGTGACGCTGTTCGAGCTGACGCGCGCCTACACGGCCTTCGCGACCGGCGGCCGTCGTCTCGATCCGATTTTCATCTCCAAAATCACCGACCCGCACGGCAAGGTTCTGGAAGAGTTTCAGGCGCAGTCCGATCCCGTGATCGCGCCCGAAACCGCGTACCTGGTGACGAGCATGCTCGAGAGCGTCATCCGGATCGGCACCGGCAAACGCGTCGCGCCGCTCGGCCGTCCCGTCGCCGGCAAGACCGGCACGACCAACGACATGCACGACGCGTGGTTCGTCGGCTACACGCCGGACACGCTGACGGGCGTCTGGGTTGGCTACGACAGCGAGCGCAGCCTCGGCAAAGAGCAGACCGGGGGACGCGTCGCGGCGCCGATCTTCTTGAGCTTCATGGAGAAGGCGCTCGGCGATGCGCCCGTCAACGATTTCGCGATCCCTGATGGCGTCGCGCTCGTCAGCGTCAACGGCAACCTCGAGTGCTTCAAGAAGGGCACCGAGCCCGCGGCACGACGGGCGAGCACGGCAGATCAGGACGACCTCGCCCGTGCGATCGCGAGGATGCGCGGCCACGAACCGGCCGAGCTCGACGGCGAGCGCGCGCTCGCGCCGTCGGACGACGAGCTCGACCGCGAGGAGCCGGCATGGGCGCCCGAGGACGAGCGCTTCGTTCCTCCTGCCGCGCCGAGCGACGACGACATGCGGAAGATCGATACGCGTCCGCCGCCTCGCGCCGAGGACTATCTGGACCAGGACCGGGCCCGACCGGCGCGCGGTAGCGACGATGGCAGCAACGACAACGCGTACCGCGGAATTCCCGACCAGCCCGTACGCCGCCCGATCTCGGAGCCGCGCGACGACTATCGCGCGAACGCACCGCCACCGTCGCGCGGCCGCAAGATCGTCGAGGAGCCGCTGCCGTACTAGCTGGGCGAAGCGCGAAGCGGGCTGCTCGGACTCGCTGGCGGAGTCGCCTCTGCGGACGCACCTCGCGCTTTCTGACGTAATGCGGAACCGTCCCCCCGTACCCACAGCGGGCTAGCCGAAACGCTCGGCTACGTCCGCGGCCGGCGACCTCGCAAGCTCACCGCCCACCGCCTCCTCTGATTCCAGAAGCCTCGAAATCAGAAGCCTGAGTCTTCGTCATGCTGTGAGCGGCGCGGCCGGGGGTGGCGGGGCGCCCCCCCCGGTCCACCGAAGGTTTAGCGCAGCACGTCGGCGATCAGGCGGCGGAGCGTGTCCGACGGGGTCGCGATGTGGCATTGGGCACCGCCGTGGACGAGGCCGACGACACGCGTGGCGGAGTCGACGATGGCCGCGCCGGAATCACCGGGGACGCCGTCGATCGTGGTGAAAAGCGCCGAGCCGAGGCCGGGCAGCGACGGACAGCGGCCGGTGCGCTCGAGCTTCGCCTCTTGGAAGCGCGGCGAGCGGGGATTGCCGGCGAAGTAGAGTACCGTGCCGGCGATCGGCAGCTGGCGCACGAGCTGCAGCGGCTTCAACGTCACCGGCTCTTCGAGCAAGAGCAGCGCTTGGTCGGCGGCGTGATCGACGCCCGCCACCCAACCCGTGCGCTTGGCGCCGTCGGAGAAGGTGAGATCGTGGGTGGCCTCCCCGGTGATGCAGTGCTCGGCCGTGAGCACGAGATCCGGCCCGTCGACGAGCACGCCGGAGCAGCGGCCGCCGTCGAGCAAGACCGCAGCGGCCGACAGCGCTTGCTCGACACCGGAGGGCGCTGCTTCGATCGACGGCACCAAGGAGACGAGCAAGGTGGCCGCGGCCGCGACGACGATCGTAACGACCGTCCTCATTCCGGCAGCTCCCAATACGGCGCGTGCGCCGCCCGCGCCGGTTCGAGCACCGACCCGCGGGGCCGCGGCTTCCGCATCGGCTCGGCGAGCGTCGTTCCCGCGAGCTCGTCGAGTACCGCGGGCACCGCCGCGCGCAGGGCGTTCAGGTCGTAGCCGCCCTCGAGAATCGCGGCCACCCTACCCTCGGCGTGCTCGGCTGCGACCTGCATCAGGAGCCGGGTCATCGCGCGAAAGCCGTCGTCGGTCACCTGCATGCCGGCGAGCGGATCGCGATAGTCGGCGTCGAATCCGGCCGAGATCAACACCACCTCGGGACGGAACTGATTGGCAACGGGCACGATGATGTCGGTGAACGCCGCGACGTACTCGTCGTCACCGCAGCCGGCCGGCAGCGGGATGTTCAGGGTGCGACCCGCAGCCGCGCCGCGGCCGACCTCATGCGCCGCGCCGGTTCCCGGATAGAACGGATACTGATGCGTCGACACGTAGAGCGTGTCGGGATCGTCGTAGAAGCTGTCCTGCGTGCCGTTCCCGTGATGCACGTCCCAATCGACGATCAAGATCCGCCCGACTCCGCGCGTGCGAAGCCAACGCGCCCCGATCGCGACGTTGTTGAAGAGACAGAAGCCCATCGCGCGGTCGCTCTCGGCGTGATGGCCGGGCGGGCGGACGAAGGCGAAGCCGTTGTCGACGTCGCGGGCGAGGATGCGATCGAGGAGCTCCAGGTAGCCGCCCGCGGCAAGCGCCGCTGTGGCGTAGGACTCGGAACAGACCGGCGTATCGGCATCGAACGCCCCATGCGGCCGGCCGGCCGTCTCGGCGACCCGCGCGACGTGCGTCGGGTCGTGGTTCAACGCCAGCTCGGCGTCGGTCGCCAACCGCGGCTCGAGCTCCACCAGATCGTCACGCCGATACTGCTTCATGAGGTCGCGGATGGCTCGGATCCGCTCGGGTCGTTCGGGATGCCCCGCGCCGGTGTCGTGCGCCTCGTAACGGCGATCGAGTACGAGCCCGGTCCGCATCACGGCGGACTATAGCCCTGTCGAACGAGCCGCGGAACACCATGCGATCTCGCGTTCGAAACGCGGGGACGCATGCCGATTCGGGAATTGACTCCATGATCCGTCCGCAATACCAAGCGTGCATGTTCGGCATCGGCATGCCCGAGCTCATGGTGATCATGGTCGTGGCGTTGGTCGTGCTGGGACCGAAACGCCTCCCCGAGATCGCACGGGCGCTCGGCAAGGGCCTCGCGGAATTCCGCCGCGCCACCTCCGACGTCAACGAGGAGCTCCGGAAGGCTCAGCGCGCCATCGAAGACGAAGCGCGCGCCGCCGAAGCCGCCGCGCGCCGCGCGGCTGCCGCCAAGCAAACCGCGGTCATCAAGCCCGCCGAGGGCGCCGTCGCGGTCGGCTCGGCCGCCGCCGACGCGAAGTCGGAGCCCGACCCGTCCAACGGATGACCGAAGCCACCATGCCGCTCACGGCGCACCTCGAGGAGTTGCGCTGGCGGATCGTGAAGGCGGCAGTGGCGGTCATGATCGCGTTCGGCGGTTGTTACTACTTCTCCGATCGTCTCTTCACGTTTCTGACCGAGCCGCTGATCGCGCTCGGCGATGCGCATCTCCAACTGATCGGCACCGGCATCACGGAGGCCTTCTTCACCCGCTTGATGGTCTCGCTCATCGCGGCGATCTTCGTCGCGAGCCCGGTGATCTTCTTCCAGGCCTGGGGCTTCATCGCGCCGGGTCTCGTCGAGCGCGAGCGGCGGACGGCCATTCCCTTCGTGTTCGCGGCAACCGTTTTCTTCGTGAGTGGCGCCGCCTTCTGCTACCAGTTCGTCTTTCCGGTCGGCTACGCGTTCTTTCTGAAGGAGTACTCCAACATTGGGGTCGCGCCGCAGATCCGCATCAGCGAGTACCTCTCGTTCGCCGCGCGCATGCTGCTCGCGTTCGGCATCACGTTCGAGATGCCGGTGGTCACCTTCTTTCTCGCCCGCCTCGGCGTCGTGAACCATCGCATGCTCATCGCGGGCGTGCGCTACGCGATCGTCGTCATCTTCATTGTCGCGGCGGTGCTGACGCCCGGGCCCGATATCGCCTCGCAGATGATGATGGCCGCGCCGCTCTTGCTGCTCTACGTGCTGAGCATCGCCGTCGCGTTCGTCTTCGGTCACCGCAAGAAGACTGCGGAGCCCGAGCCGACCGACGAGACGCTGCCCACGACGACCCCCTGACTCCACGAGGAGATCCGCCATGGCGATGAGTCACAGCTGCGTCAAGCTCGACACCGGCAAGGTCGGCATGACGTCCATCGAGATGCCGAGCCCCGGGCCGGGACAGGCACTCGTGCGGACGCGCCTCTCCACCATCTGCGGCAGCGACATCCACATCGTCGACGACATCCCCGAGCTGCCGGCCGGCACCCCGATGGGCCACGAGGCCGTCGCCGAAGTCGTCGACGCCGGGGACGGCGTCACCAGCTTCAAACAGGGCGATCGCGTCGTCACCGCCTGCCTCTTCGGCTGCGGGATCTGCGCCCGCTGCCAAGAAGGCTCGCCGCAAGTCTGCGAGCGCTTTGCCGCCCCCATGAACCTGCTCTTTGGTGCGCAGGGCGAGTACTACTTGGTGCAGAACGCCGAGCTCAACATGGCGAAGGTGCCGGATGCCTTGAGCGATGAGGCCGTCCTCTTCGCGACCGACATCATGTCCACCGGCTTCGGCGCGATCGAAGCCGCCAACCTGCGCTACGGCGACAGCGTCGCCATCTTCGCGCAGGGTCCGGTCGGACTCTGCGTGACGGCCGCCGCACGGGCGCGTGGCGCGGGCCTGATCATCGCGGTCGAATCGCTGCCGGCGCGCGTCGCGATGGCCAAACGCCTGGGCGCCAACCTGGTCGTCGAGCCCGAGAGCGCCGTCGAGAAGATTCTCGCGCTCACTGGCGGCAAGGGCGTCGACGTCGCGGTCGAAGCGCTCGGCAAACAGACGACCCTCGAGAACGCCGCGCGTGTCACGCGCTTCGGTGGAACCGTGTCGAGCGTCGGGGTCTACAGCCTGCACCCGACGGTCGCGCTCCCGACCGACGGGACGTTCATCCACCGCCGCTTCGTCACCACGCTCTGTCCAGGCGGCGCCGAGCGTCTGCGCCGCATGATGGAGGTCGTCCAATACGGCCAGGTCGATCTGACGCCACTCTTCACCCACGACATGAAGCTCGCCGACACGCCCGCCGCCTACGATCTCTTCCGCAGCCGGCGCGACGGCGTGATCAAGATCGCGCTCCGACCCTAGTCCTAGTCCTCGGCCTCGTCATCGGTCGGCCCGCTGTAGCCCGGCAGCTCGACCCACGGGACCTGATCGTGAATCGACTCGAGCATCGCACGCGCGTCGGCGGCCATGTCCGCCGCGATCATCACGACGATCACCGCGCGCCTTCGATCGAGCGTGCGGAGCACGCCGATGCCCTCGTGGGCCTCGACGATGTGCTTCACGAAGACGATGTCCGCCGGTGGAACCTCGAGAAAGATCTCGACGGTTTCGGGATTGCCGGCGTTCATGGGCGCAACATTCGTTCGAGGCGCTCGATCACGCGATCCTCGATCGGCGGCTCGCGCCGCGGCGCCCGCCGATCGTCCCTGTCGTCGTCGTGGTCATCGTCCGTCTCTTTCGTCCCGCTGCCGGATTTTCCGAGCAGCGCCGTCAGGCCGCGGGAGCGCAGACGCTTGGCATCGGGCTCGACCCAGACCTTGCCGAGCTGGCCGCGCGCCACGAACGGCAACGTGATGCGCCCGTCGTCCGCGGCGAGGTATTTGGCGGCCCGGACGTCGTCGCGGAGCGTACGCGAGACGGCCGCGCCGAGGAGCACCGAGCCGCGGAACCGCAGCTGCTGCGCCTCGTCGATCCAGCCGCTGCCGTTGATCTGATACGCCGGATTGTCGAAGACCGCACGCTCCGTCGTGAGCCGCCCGCGCGCGATCGTGAACGGCACGGTCGCCGACTCGACGACGGTGTCGCGGCTGCCGAAGAGCTCAGCGTAGCGGGCACGCGTCCGCGCCGACACGAGCTGCGGCATGAGTGGCACCCGCTCGATCTGCTCGACGAGGAGATCCGGCAGGTTGACGTCGCGGAGCTTGCCGTCGTCGACCGTGACGCTGCCGTTGCCGCCGAGTGAGCCGGCGACGAGCGCACCGTCCGCGTAGCGCGCGGTCACCACGGCGGCGCCGCGCGCCCGGCCCTCGATGCGGCCGCGCAGCTCCGGAGCCGCGCGCGGCAGCGCGGCCGCCAGATCGATGGCGCCCGCCTCGACGCGGGCGCGCGCCGCCCCCGACGGCTCGACCAGGAGATCCGCGGCGAACGTCCCGTCGAACGGACGCCCGACGACGCGGAGGTCGAGCGCGGGCGGCGCGAGACCGGTCACCCAACCACGCGCCTCGAGCGCCACCCCTGCGAGCGTGAGATGCAGCGGCTCGAGCGCGACGCCATCGCGATTGGCGACGACGCGTCCGTCGATCGCGCTGACCTCGACGGTCGTCCCCGCGACCGCCACCTGCGCGACACCACCCGAGTCCGATTGCAGATCGAGCGCGACGCGCCACGGGTCTTCGGTCGCGTCGCCATGGCCCTGCAGCACGAGCCCGCCGAGCGTCGCGCGCAGCATCTCGATCGTGAGCGCCCCACCCGTGCGCCCCACCCGCGCCTGCAACGTCGCCGGTTGCACGACACCGACCGGAACGCTGCCGACACGAAGGGCAGGATCGTCGGTGCGGAGATCGAGGCTCGCGTGCAGCGCTTCGAGCGTTCCCGACGCATCGATCGTGAGGGAACCGACCCGTCCGCTCGCGAGGTCCGGGCGCCGCACCCACGCCCCCACCTGCCCGAGATCGGCATCCGTCAGCGCGAGCCGCGCCGTGAAGGGCATGTGCTCGACGTCGCGCTCCCCGAGATTCGGGATACGGACGTCGAGCAAGAGATCGGCGGCATCGGCCGCGAACACCGCCGCCTCGAGCCGCAGCCGTGCCGCCGCACCCAGCCGCACGTCATCCGCGTGCAAACGGACGTGACGCAACACCAGCTCGACGGCCTCACCGTCACGCCGATCCTCGATCGTGATCGTCCCGTCGCGCACCTGACTGAGCGCGACTCCGATCGCCCATTCGAGCGGAACCCGAAACCCGTGCCCGCGCTCCTTCCGCTTCGTGCTGCCGCTGTCGGCGCCACCCTCGTCACGGGCGGTGGCGCCGAGCGTCGCGACGTTCCATTCCCCCTCGACGTTCCGCCGCAGCGTGAGCGCCGGACGCTCCAGCACCACGCCTGCGGCCTCGATGCGGCCGTGCACCAGCGGCCACGGCCGCACCGACATGATCACGCCGTCGGCGACGAGGAATGGCCCACGGCCGAAGCTCGGATCTTCACCGAGGGTCACCTGCCCGAGCCGAATGCCGAGCGGCCACCACGATGGCACGACCGCACCGACGGTGATCGGCCGGCCGACGATCCGCTCGACCCGCGTCACCAGTTGATCGCGATGCGCCCCGATCAACGCGCGCAGATTCAGCATGGCGAACACGGCGATCCCGACGGCCACCAGCATCACCATCGCCACGATCGCCGCCAGAATCCGCATCCCGCCCCTATCGCTTGAACAATCGCTCGAGCGCGTCGCGCGCGCTCGTCGTATCGCCCGCAGCGCGCGCGCGCGCGGTAGCGCCCGCAGCGCCCACGACAGGCGCTCCGCCCGCTGCCGCCACCGCGAGCGTCTCGGCCGCGCTGAAATACTCGCAGAAGTTGGCGCGGCTCGGGTCGGGCACGCGTTCCGCCTGCGGCTCCCGGCACCCGTCGCGGATGCGCGGATCGTAGTGCCGGCACTGCCGGCAGGTCCGGAGATCACCGCCACACTGCGGACACGTGTCGCGCCGGCCGAGGCGCTCCGGGCGTCCGAAGTCCGCCTGGCAGGCGGCGCAGATCATGCGCACGCTCCGGGCGGCAGCCGTCGCACCAACCATTCGACGGTGCGATCGAGCAAGGTCGCGAGGTGCGCGGGATCGGAATGGCGATGGTCGCAGCCTCGTGTCACGGCGAGTGCCTTCGGCTCGGGGAGCGCCGCAAAGAGCGCGTAGGCATCCTCGACCGGCACGACGTCGTCGGCGTCGCCGTGGGTCACGAACGTGGCCGCCGTCAGCCGACGAGCCGCGGCGAGCACGTCGACGAGCTCGAGATCGTCGAGGAAGCTGCGACGGAGCTGACCGCTGCCCTCGGCACGCACCCCGTTCTGGCGCCACGCCGCCACGGCCGCCGGATTCATGCGCTGCACGATGCCGAGCGGTAACGCGACGGCCGCGATCGTGACGAGCGCCCGGACACGGGGCTCCGCCCCGGCGAAGAGCACGGCGACCGTTCCCCCGAGGCTCGAGCCGACGAGACCAAAGGTCGTCGCCCCGCGCGCCGTCAGGAAGTCGATCGCCCCGCCGAGATCCTCGACCTCGCCGCTGATGGTGAGGTCCGCGAACGACCCCTCCGATTCACCGACGTACGAGAAGTCGAAACGCAGGCAGACGTAGCCGAGCGCCGTCAGGCGCGCCGCGAGGGCCTGATGCTTGGTGCCCTCCTTCGTCGACTCCATCCCGTGACAGAGGACGACCGCGGGCCGCACCCCGAGATCCGCGACGCCCGCCGGCCGGTGCAGGAGCCCTGCCAACCGGACCCCCCGGCGACTCGTCATCGTCACGCGTTCGGTCGTGGATTCGCGTTGCAGCATCGCGGTCGCGATTGATACCATGCACGCCGTTGCAGCGAACAGCACTGGGCTGTTCGACGGTTCGAGTAGTCGGGCGGTGGCATGGCGGAGGATGTGGACGCGGCTGCGACGCAGCAGATCGAGCGGTTCGAGGCGTACCTCGCCCACGAGGCCAACGCCTCGCCGCACACGATCAAGGGCTACGGCTCCGACTTGCGCCAGTTCGCCGCCTTTCTCACGGCGCGCGGCGAGCGCCTCGCCGACATCGACGTCCACGGCGTGCGCGCGTACCTCGCGAGCCTGGCGGGCCAGACCCGGAAGACGTCGGTCGCGCGCAAGCTCGCCGCGCTGAAACACTTCTTTCGCCATGCGGCGAGCCGAGGTGGTCGAACCGACGACCCCGCCGCGACCCTCGCCGCACCCAAACGCGAACGCTTCCTCCCCCCGCATCTCACGGTCGACGAGATGTTTCGCGTTCTCGACGGCATCCGCGGCGCCGGGGCGATGCCCGCCCGCGACCGCGCCATTCTGGAAATGCTGTATTCGACCGGCATCCGCGTGAGCGAGCTGGTCAATCTCGATTGGCTGGACGTCGATCGCCGGGGCGCCGTCGTGCGCGTCCTCGGCAAAGGGCGGAAAGAGCGCATCGTTCCGATCGGGGCGACGGCCCTCACCGCGCTCGAGCGCTATTCCAGCGAATGGCCCGCGAGCCGCCGGCAGGAGAAAAGCGCCGTCTTCCTGAACGCCCGCGGCGGGCGACTCACCGTCCGGAGCGTCGCCCGCATCGTCGCGCAGCACGTCGGACGCGCCGAGACGCGCGTGCGCGCGAGCCCGCACGCGTTCCGCCATTCGTTCGCGACGCATCTCTTGAACGCCGGCGCCGACCTGCGCGCGATTCAAGAGTTGCTCGGCCACGCCAGCCTCTCGACCACACAGCGCTACACGCACGTCGACTTCGCGCGCCTGGCCGAGGTCTACGACAAGGCGTTCCCGCGGGCGTGAGCGCGCCCGGCCGTCGTCAGCGCCAGGCGACGGCGAAGCGGTAGAGGTCGCTACCCGGCGGGGGGTCCTCGGGCAGATAGCGCCCGTACACGTCGCCGAGCGACGCGTCGTCGAGCCAGACGAATCCCGCCTCCAGAATTCGCGGTCGAAGATCCTCCGGGTCGAAGCGCGACACGGGATAGTTGAACGCGAGCCGGGATTTGGGCGCGCTGACGCTCGTGATCCAGCGCAGCGTGCGATCGCAGGAGACGTCGTCGAGGTAGCTGAGCACCCCTTCCCAGACGATGACGACGGGCGCTGCGACGTCGAAACCGGCAGTCGCGAGGTCCGTGGTCAGCTGCGCGCCGAATTCGCCGCTGAAATCAGCGGGGACCATGTGCATGAACGGCGGGAGTGCCACGCCCGCAGCCGTGAGAACAGTCGCCTTGCGCTCGAGCTGCGCCGCGAAGTCCACCTCGTAGACCTGCGCCCCGTGCTCGGCGATCTCGGTCAGGCGCAGCGTCCGGCAGTCGAACCCGACCCCGAGGTTCACGACCTGCTGGATCCCCGCGGCGAGCGCCGCCCGCATGGCGTCGTCGATGAACCGGGTACGCAGGCGGATGTGGTCGCGAAAGATCGGCGCCGAGAGGAACAGCTGCACGGCCTCGTCGGCCGCGGGACCGCCGCCGAAGAGATGCGCGTACGGATCCTCGAACAGACGCTCGGCTTCGGGCAGATCGTTTTCCCACGATCGCACCCGCGCGATCGCTGCCGCGGTATCGGTGACTTCGACGCTCATTGCTATTGCCGCGAGTCCATCGCCGCGACCACGCGCCAACGCGCCATCAGCGCATCAGCTCGTAGGGCCCCCCTTTGGCGAGCGCGCGTTGATAGGCGGGCCGTGCATGGATGCGTTGGAGGAATGCCGCGAGCTTCGGGCGCCCGGCCGCCAGCCCGGCACGCGCGTCGGCGGCTTCGAGCGGGAAGCTCATCTGGATGTCGGCCGCGGTCATCTCGTTGCCCGCGAACCACGTCGCCTTGCCCAGCTCGCCGTCCAGGTAGTCGAGATGGAGCTTGATCTGCGGCGCGATGAAGGCGCTCTTCGCCCGACCCGAGATCGCACGCGCGATCGGCTTGATGAAGAAGGGCATGGGCGCCACCTCGAGCCGATCGAAGACGAGCTTCAACAAGAGCGGTGGCATCGCCGAGCCTTCGGCATAGTGCAGCCAGTAGGTGTACCGGAGGCGTTCGGGCGTCCCCGCCGGTGGAATCAGCCGGCCGTTACCGTAGCGGTCGACGAGGTACTCGACGATGGCGCCCGACTCGGCGACCGTCACGCCGTCGTCGGTGACGACCGGTGACTTGCCGAGCGGATGGACGGCGCGCAGCTCGGGCGGTGCGAGCATGGTCTCTTTGTCGCGCGCGTACCGCTTCACCTCGTAGGGCACGCCGAGCTCTTCGAGCAGCCACAGGATGCGCTGCGACCGCGAGTTTTCCAGGTGATGAACGACGACCATGGGGACTCCGATTACTAAAGGCGACCGCGCAACGCCAATCAGGGCCTCACCAACGTCAGTGAGCCCCCAGGATGACGGCCGGCGCCGGAAAGCCCTGGCTCTCACACGCCGCGAGATAGAAATTGTGAATCAGCTCGGCGTCGATCACCGCTTCCACGTTGCCGTTCGCGTCGAGGTTCAGGTTGGCCCCGTAGATGGCGAACCACACGTCGGTCACCGCCGTCTCCGTCTTCGGTACGGTCAGGGTATGCACCGATCCCGCCGGCTCGAAGAGGTACGACCCCGCCGTGTTGACGTCGGGATACTCCAGGTATTTCCAGCTGCCGGCGAGTGTCACGGCGAACACCGGACCGGTGTGCTTGTGCGTCGCAATCGTCACGCCCGGCTGGAAGCGCGTGCGCACGACCCACAAGCCCTGATCGAGGTCGACTTGCAGCAATTGCAGGCTCACGCCGTCGCCGAAATCCACGAACGGCAGCTCTGATTCGCCGCGATGAATGGCGCGGCTGGCCTCTGCGAGTGCGGGCATCATGACGGGGATCCTCCGATCCCCGCCTGATACGCCGGCCACGCGGCGTCGTCCATCGCTCGCGCGAAACCGCGTTTACACGGTGCCCAACCACGGCTAGTGTCCCCGCGTGCCCGAGGTCTTCCACTCGACCACCATCCTCGCCGTGCGGAGCGGCGGGAAGCTCGTTGTCGCCGGTGACGGCCAGGTGTCGCTCGGACAAACGGTGATGAAACACAACGCGCGCAAGGTGCGCCGCCTCTATGAGGGTCGCGTGCTCGCCGGGTTCGCCGGGGCGACGGCCGACGCTTTCACGCTCTTCGAGAAATTCGAGCAGAAGCTCGAGGCCGTGAACGGGAATCTCCGCCGCGCCGCCGTCGAGCTCGCCAAGGACTGGCGCACCGATCGCATGCTGCGCCGCCTCGAAGCGTTGCTGATCGTCGCCGACGCCGAATCGACCCTGCTCATCTCCGGCAGCGGCGACGTCGTCGAGCCCGACGACGGCATCATCGCGATCGGCTCGGGCGGCAACTATGCGCTCGCCGCCGCATCGGCCCTCGCCCAGCACACGACGCTCGACGCGGGGGGCATCGCCGAGGCCGCAATGCGCATCGCCGCGAGCATCTGCGTCTACACCAACGACCGCCTCGTCTTCGAGGAGCTCCCGGCGTGATCATCCACAACCCGCGGCCGGCCGACCCGTCCCCACCCCACACGATGACGCCGCGGGAGATCGTGTCCGAGCTCGACCGTTACATCGTCGGGCAGCGCGCCGCGAAGCGCGCCGTCGCGATCGCGCTCCGCAACCGCTGGCGGCGTCAGCAGGTGCCGGAAGATCTGCGCGACGAGATCGCGCCCAAGAACATCATCATGATCGGCCCGACCGGCGTCGGCAAAACCGAGATCTCGCGCCGGCTCGCGAAGCTCGCGAATGCACCCTTCCTCAAGGTCGAGGCCTCAAAGTTCACCGAGGTCGGCTACGTCGGCCGCGACGTCGAGTCGATCATTCGCGACCTGGTCGATCTCGGCATCGCCATGGTGAAGGCCGAAGAGAAAGACAAGGTCGTGCGGCGCGCGCGCGAGGTCGCCGAAGAGCGCCTGCTCGATCTGCTGCTGCCGACCGGCCCCGCCACGGCCGCACCTGCCGACGCAGCCGCCGGCGCCGCGGCGAGCAGCACGAGCCGCGAGACGTTCCGGCGTTGGCTCCGCGAGGGCAAGCTCGACGACCGCATGGTCGAGCTCGAGGTCACCAGGAACGTCTCACCCATGGTCGAGATCCTAACCCCGCAGGGCATGGAGGAGATGGAGCTCAACGTGAAGGAGCTCTTCTCGAACATCCTGCCGAAGAAGACCAAGAAGTCGCGCTTGCCGGTTCCGGAAGCGCTCGAACAGCTGACGAGCGAGGAAGCCAGTCGGCTGGTCGACATGGACTACGTGACCCGTGAGGCCGTCCGCCGCGTCGAGCAGTCGGGCATCGTCTTCCTCGACGAGATCGACAAGATCGCGGGCCGCGAAGGCATGCACGGTCCCGACGTCTCGCGCCAGGGCGTGCAGCGCGACCTGCTCCCGATCGTCGAGGGCTCGACGGTCAACACCAAGCACGGCATGGTCCGCACCGACCACATCCTCTTCATCGCGTCCGGCGCGTTCCACATGGCGAAACCGTCCGACCTGATCCCGGAGTTTCAGGGCCGCTTCCCGATCCGGGTCGAGCTCGATGCCCTCACACGCGCCGACTTCGTCCGCATCCTGACCGAGCCGCGGAACGCCCTCGTCACGCAGTACGTCGCGCTCATGGCGACCGAGAACGTCCGCTTGAGCTTCGCCGACGACGCCGTCGACGAGATCGCGCGCATCGCCGCCGCCGTGAACGAGCGCACCGAGAACATCGGGGCCCGCCGCCTCCACACCGTCCTCGAGAAGCTGCTCGAAGAGCTCTCCTTCGACGCGCCGGAGCTCGGCGCGCGCGACGTGACGATCGACGGCGCCCAGGTCCGCGCCAAGCTCGACGCGATCCTCGGCGACGAGGATCTGTCGCGCTACATCCTGTAGCGCTCGCTCAGGGTGCCGGCTCGCCGGCCACGAGCAATCCGTCCAGCACCTGCGTGACGGCGTCCGCCACGCCATGCTGCGCCGCTACCGCGGCCGCACACCCCGTCCGGACGATTCGTCGTTTCCTCGATTGACGTATTCCGGTCCGAGATACGATCTGTAATAAGGGCGCGACGCCATGAAAGACCGCATCGAGAAAGCCGAAGTCCTCCTCGAAGCCCTGCCCTATTTGCGGCGCTTCTTCGGGAAGACGATCGTCATCAAGTACGGCGGACACGCCATGGCGAACGACGAGCTCAAAGAGTCGTTCGCGCAAGACGTCGTGCTGCTGAAATACGTCGGGATGAACCCGGTGATCGTCCACGGCGGCGGCCCGCAGATCAATCAGATGCTCGAGACCATGGGCGTCACGTCCGCGTTCGTCCGTGGGATGCGCGTCACCGACGAGCGCACCATGGATGTCGTCGAGATGGTGCTGGTTGGGTCGATCAACAAGGAGATCGTCGGGCTCATGAACCGTCATGGCGGGCGCGCCGTCGGGCTCTCGGGCAAGGACGGCGAGCTGATCATCGCCGAGAAGCTCAAGGTCGACGACCAGGACATCGGCCTCGTCGGCCAGGTGATCGGCATCAACGCCAAGGTGATCGAGACCCTCGATGCCGCCGACTTCATCCCCGTGATCGCCCCGGTCGGCGTCGGCCTCGACGGCGCCACCTACAACATCAACGCCGATCTCGTCGCGGGGAAGATCGCGCAGGCGTTGCACGCCGAAAAGCTGATCCTCCTGACCGACGTCGCCGGCATCAAGGACAAAGACGGCAGCCTCATCTCGACCATGGCCAGCGAGGAAGCGACGCAGCTGATCAAGGACGGCGTCATCAACTCGGGCATGATTCCGAAGGTCGAGTGCTGCATCGACGCGCTCACCGGTGGCGTCGCCAAGACCCACATCATCGACGGTCGCGTGAAGCACGCCGTCCTGCTCGAGATCTTCACGACCGAGGGCGTCGGCACGGAAGTGGTCCGCAGCACGTCGGCGAAACGACGGCCGATCGGGCGCATCCGGAAGTCCTAGACGTCAGCGCCGCCGCGCCGCGTACGCGACCCGACACGGGCGCGCCGCGCGCGCGACGCCACCGATCTGCCGCGCCAACGGGTGCGCGGACCGGAAACGTGGCGTCAGATCGTACGCCTCGAGCAGCCGGCGAATCGCAATCCGGATCGCCGAGATCGAAAAACGCTGGGCCGGGCACGAGTGGCGGCCGTGGCCGAACGTGCTGACGAGCTCGCGGGCCGGGAGCGCGACCGAGTCGGCGAGCCGCCGCCCCGCGTAATGGTCGGGATCGAATCGGTCGAGACCGGGCGCCGCGTGCGGGTTGTTGACGGAGAGCAGCGTCGCCAGAAACACGCCGGGCGCGAGCGTGAAGGTACCGGTCTCGGTCTCGACCGTGAGCGGGCTCAGCACCTGCCGGAGCGTGAGCGAACGCTGCGCGAGGCGGATCGATTCGTGCGCCGCGCGTTCCAGGAGACCGTCGTCGCCGTCGCGAACCCGGGCCAAGACGTCGGGGTGCAGCAAGAGATTCACGAGCGTCCACGCGAGCGCGGCGAAGAGATTCGACTGCGCGCCCATCTGGATGATCATCAGGTCGCGCGCCACTTGGACGTCGCGCTCCGGGATCGGCAGGTCGGCGAAGGCCGCCTCGATCTGGTCGAGAGAGTCGTCCGGACGCCGGCCGGCCGCACGCCGCTCTTCAAGAATGACGTGGACGACTGCTTCGATCTCGCGCATCGCCTGCCATTCGCCGCGCTTCTTGGTCGCCGTGCTCCACGCCGTCCGGAGCGGCCGGACGAAGGAATCCGCGGCGTCGAGCCGATCGAACGCCGCGATGAGATGCGGCAGGAACCGAGGCGACGCCGCCTCCTCCCCCGCCCACGACGCGAGCCCGAGGCGGTACCCGAGCCGCTTGGCCTCGGTGAACGCCTCGAACGACCCGCGCCCGCCGAGCTCCGCGATCTCGAGCGCCACGGCTTGCTCGAGGTGCCCGAGGTAGCTCTCGACGTCGGGGTTCTTGAAGAGATCGTGGGGCAGCGTGCGGCGGCCGAGCGCAAGCTCGAACGGCAGCTTCCGTTTCAACACGAGCTCGAAGGTCGCGAGCCCGAAGCTCGCGTGATCCTCGGGGACCGCATAGAGCGCGCGCACGCCCGCGGGGGAGAACACGAAGAACAGCCGATAGCCGAGACCGTCGAGCACGAACGTGTCGCCGAGCCGGGCGCGGAGGCGCGTCAGGTGGGCCGTCGGGTTGGTCAGCAACCCGAGACCCGCGCCCAGCCACGGAATCGCGCCGGCCGCCTGCGGCGGCATCGGCGCGACGGCTGGGAGCTCGGTCACGGATTTCCCGCGGCAACGGAGCGGCTGAGGATGGTGTCCAGCTCGGCAAACAGCTTCGCGAAGACGATGCGGTTCCCGTCCGCCGTGAAGTGCGTGTAGCGATCGACGAAATACGATTCCTGCGGCAGCACCTCCGCGAGATCGACGAAGTGTCCGCCGTTGTCGACCGTGAGCTCGCGCACGACCCGTTGCGCCTGCGGCAGGTTCCGGCCGAGGTAGGCGCCCGTCACCTTGGCCGCTTGCAGGTGCAACGGCGCGAGGAACACGACCGTCCGCACACCGCGCGCGACGAGATCGTGAACCGTCGCCGCGAAGACCCGTACGGTCGCCTGGTCGGTGGCGAGTTTGTCCGGGTAGAGATCCATGAACCGGAACGCGCCCTTCGAGATGACCGGAGCGCCGAGCGCGGGCGCATTGGGGGGCCGCGCTTTCTTCCCTGGAAAGACACCGGGCAGCGGCACCATGGGCCTCGGCGGCACCGCCGGAGCCACCGCGCCGCCGGCCGGTGGTGGCACCCCGGTGCCCGGGGCCGGCACGCCGGAGATAGCGACGGCCGGGACCGCGGGGGCCGGAGCCGGGACCGCGACTGCGGGTAGCTCGGATGGCGGCGGCTCGGCCCAGGCGACGCCGCCCGTGGCCAGCGCGCGCGTGGAGCTGCGCGTCAGCCAAGCGTCCAGCCCTTCGCGGATGCGCGTCCGAAGGTCGTCGATCTGCTCGGGCACGTCGCTCGCGCCGAGCGCGCGGAAGACGGGCTTCACGACGAGGCTCGCATCGGTGATGCCCGCAAGCTCGAGCGGTAGCTGCATCGCGGCTGGCACGCGCGTCGGACGAACGAAGGCCGCGAGCTGCGGATGCTTCATGCGGATGCGTCGAAACCACTCGTCGGTGAACGACTGCAAGTTGGCCGTCAGCACCACCGCCGCGGGCCGGAGCGCCGCCAGCTGATCGACCAGGAGATAGTACGCGACCGCATCGTAGCCGCCGCGCTGCACGACCCGCAGCGGGACACCCACCCGTTCCCCTTCGCGTTCGAGCATCTTTTCCAACGTGTCATCGGCGCCGAGCGGCGGGTGCCAGCCGAGCGACGAGTCCCCGACCACGATGACGAGCGGCCCGTGCTCCGCGGTCGCCCGCCGCAGCTCCGCCAACGTCGCCTCCATGGCGGCGATGGTGACGGCGCGATCGTCCTCCTCGACCACGATCGGCGGCGCGAAGCGCGCGCCGACCCAAACGAGTCCGATGAGAATCAGGAGGGCGTAGGCGACGATGCGGATCGGTCGGGCGGTCATGATCAGAACTGGAAATAGATGAAGCGTTGGGTCACGGGCGAGAACACGAAGACGAGCACGGCTACGGCCACGTACGACGCCGCCTGCACGATCGGCGGCAAGTCCAAGAATCGCCGCGCAAACGGCCGTTCGGCCACGACGTGGTGGACAACGAAGGCGAGCATCGTCCAGATGAAGGCGCGCCAGAACAGCGGTCCCGTCTGCAGCCCGGGACGCCAGAGCCCATTGAAGAACCTCGGCACGTCGCTCAGCGTCGGCGCCCGAAAAATCACCCACCCGAGCGTCACGAGATGGAACATCACGAAGCGGCGGAGGAAGAGCCCTGCCCGCCCCTCGTCGACCGGGGGCGGACGATCCGACGTCCACCAGCGGTGCGCCGCGAGCAGCGCGCCGTGGTAGCCGCCCCAGACGACGTAGGTCCACGCGGGTCCGTGCCAGAGACCGCCGAGTAGCATCGTCACGGTCAGATTGACGTAGGTGCGGACGCGGCCGCGGCGATTGCCGCCGAGCGGCACGTAGAGGTAGTCGCGCAACCAGCTCGAGAGCGAAATGTGCCAGCGGCGCCAGAAGTCGGACGGGTCACGCGCCAGGTACGGCAACCGGAAGTTGATCGGAAGCACGAAGCCGAAGAGCGCGGCGAGGCCGATCGCCATGTCGGAGTAGCCCGAGAAATCGAAGTAGATCTGGAACGCATACGCGTACGCGGCCAGAAGCAGGTTCAGGCCGCGCTGCCCGTCGAGCGTTCGAAACACCTGGTCGACGTATTCGCCGAGCACGTCGGCGCAAACGACCTTCTTGAAGAATCCCAGCGCGATCAGCATGAGCGCGCGCTCGACGACATCCGCCGACGGCCGGCGCGGCGCTGCGAGCTGCGGCAGGAACTGACTGGCCCGCGTGATCGGACCGGCGATCAGCTGCGGGAAGAACGCGAGATAGAGCGCGACATCCAGGAAGTTGCGATGGGCCCCGACCGCGCCGCGCTGGACGTCGACCATGTAGGAGATGGCGTGGAACGTGTAGAACGAGATGCCGAGCGGCAGCACGATCTCGCCGAGCCCGCGCCGCAGATCCGGTGAGAGCGCCACCAGGGTCTGGACGAAGAACCCCCGGTATTTGAAGTACGCGAGGATCGCGAGGCACAGGCCGACCCCGATCCCGACCCACAGCTTGCGCCTTCGCTCGTCCGCCGTGGCCGCGACGGCGAGCCCGGTCACGTACGCCACCGTGACCATACCGAGGAGCAGCAGCACGAACGGGGCGCTCCACGACATGTAGAAGAGCAGGCTCGCGAGCAGGAGGACGAGCTTCTGCATGCGCCAGGTCGTTGCGGGCGCGAGCTCCGGGCCGAGGGGCGTCAGTACTCGACCTATGGACGCAACCGCCCAATAGACGAGGTACGTCGCGACGAAGAGCAGCAGGAATTCGGTGCTGTTGAAGAGCACGCTACGCGGGAACCGGGTTGCGCCGACGGCGCATTGGTAGCGGCGGGCGGCGCGTACGTGCTGCCGGGTATCCGTCGCCGCCATGGTCTCGGGACACCATCCGCAGCACCGCGACGGCGAGACACGCTCGGGCCAAGGTCGTCATGGGACCGCGAGGGTAGCCGAAGCCACGCGACAAGCGAATCGAAATTGCCCGTCGCTCGTCGCTCATCCGAAGACCGGACCCGACTCGTCGAACCGGAGGTCGGTGTCGGCGTCGGCAAGGGTGACGAAGAGGCTCTTCGGGTCCGACGCGAGGTTCGCGAGCACCGGCACCGGCGAGCCGACCTCGAGAAACCACGCCCGTTTCAGCGCCGTGTCGAACGCGTCGACCGAGCTCGCCGTCGCGACGCCGTCGAATCCGCCGGCACGCGCGAGCGTCTTCACCGCGCGGAGGATCGCGCCGAACGCATCGGGCCGGTCGGAGGCGGTGCGGTAGTCGACGAGCGAGAGCACGGTGAGCCCGCGCCGGCTGGCGGCGCGGACGACGAAAAAGCAGCTCGGGTCACCTTCCAGCAGATACGTGACGTACGTGTCGGGGACGCCGAAGAAACGCCACGCGAGAAATGCCGGTGCGCGATCGAATTCGAGCCGCCCGCCGGGCCATGGTCGCTGCACGACCCGTCCGACGTCGTCGGCCGTCGCTTTCACGAAACGCGCCGCGCCGGCGCCGAGCTGTGCCGGCGCCACCACCGGCCGCATCCGCCCGGAGGCGCCGAGCGATGCCCGCGCGAGCCCGACCAGCCCACGCCCACCGCGAATCCAGAGATACTTGCGCATCGTGCCGATCGACCGAATGCCGATCGCCCCGAACACCTTCTCGGCCGCGGTGCTGATCGTGACGCAGAAAAACGGGCTGTAGGTCCGCACGATCTTGAACGCGAGCGCGCCCCCCGCGCGCGTGTTGCGGGCGCTCTCCCTCACGAAAAGGTCGACGCCCATGAAGCCGGCCGCTCGGGTGCCGTCGTGGTGATACTCGATCGGCTGCAGGATCACCTGACCGAGAATCGTGCCGTCGTCCTCCGCCACGAGCGCGACGTCGGGCACGCCCTTCGACGCCAACAGTGGATTGTCGACGATCTGAAACTGGAAGCGCGCCGGCACCGACACGCGGGTCGGAAAGATCTCCTGATTGAAGCGGTAGAATTCGGGATAACGCTCCGGGCGGAGCGCTTCGAGCTTCATGCCCGCGTGCGGCCGTCGATCTGGCGGACGAGGTTCAGCTTCACGTCGCGACGCGGGTACTCGCCCTGCACGAAGTAGCGATGCAGCAGCGCCGTCGAGAGCAGCAGGATGAACGCCTGATTCTCACGCTGGCTGATCCCGCCCGGGGGCGCCGTCCGCACTTTCTTCAAGAATTGCTGGCAGAAGACGCCGTTCAGGAAGGGCAGCTTGGCGAGCTCGCGCTCGGAGAAGAGCGCCTCGGTATAGGCGGCGTCGCTCGAGCCGAGGAACGCGCTCAGATCGGGCGCGCGGTACGGCTGCTTCGGCTTCTTCAAGATGCTCGGCGGCAGCGTGTCGGGGAACGCCTGCTTCAGGATCCACTTCTCGTCCATGTCGGGACCGAGCTTGAGCGCCTGCGGCAAGCGCGCCGCCCATTCGACGACGCGATAGTCGAGGAAGGGACAGCGCCCTTCCACGCTATGGGCCATGCTCATCCGATCGCCCTGGGTCGAGAGCAGATACCCCGGCAGCAGCGTCTTCCATTCGAGCCACTGGGCGCGCTCGACGAGATCGAGGTGGCCGAACACATCGTCGTTGTCCGCGATGTACCGCTTCAGGTCGGCCAGGCCGTCGCGGCTCTGCTTCAGGAGCCGGAGCCCGAAGAGCGAGTTGTGAAAGCGCAGCTCGTGCGAGAAGAGCCCGGGCGTCTTCTCGTGGGCGAACTGCGCGAACACCGACGCCAGTGCTTTCGTGTTCCCCTCGTTGAAGTGCGGCAGATACGGGTACAGCCGACGGAGCTTGTCGCCGTCGCGCTCGGCATCGAAGCCGCGGCGCAGAATCGCCTCTTTGAAGATGTCGTAGCCGAGGAAGCTCTCGTCCGAGCCCTCACCCGTCAACACGACCTTGATGCCCTTCTCGTTCACGAGCTTCGAGAGCAGGAACATCGGCACGAACGCCGTCCGGAAGACGGGAATCTCGCCGTGCCACATCGCCTCCGGGAAGGCGCGGGCGATGTCGCCGTGCCGCACCGGCAGCGCGGTGTGTTGGGTGCCGAGATAACGGCTCAGCTCCAATTGGTCGGCGGATTCGTCGAACTCCTTGTCGTCGAAGGTGATCGAGAACGAGTGCACCTGGCTGAGGCCGTTCGCGAGCGCGAGCTGGGTCGTGATGGCCGAGTCGAGGCCCCCGCTCAGATACGTGGCAACTTCGACGTCGCTGCGGAGGCGGAGACGGACGGCGTCAGAGAGCACCTCGCGCGTGCGTTCGATCGCCTCGCCCGCCGAGCCCTCGAAGCGGCCCTCGGCGGGCCAGTCGAGCGTCGTGTAGGGCGCGAGCGTGCGGGTCGAGCCGCGCTGCTTCAGATACCAGCCGTTCGGGATCTGCTTGATGCCGGTGAAGCCGCTCTGGTTCGGCAGCGGCGTCCAGACGGTGAAGATCGACGCGAGCTGGGCCTCGTCGATCTCGAAGCGCGCCCCGGGGTACGCGAGGAAGCTCTTCATCTCCGACGCGAAGACGATGGTGTCGCCGATCTCCGTGTAGAAGAGCGGCCGCTTCCCGTAGCGGTCGCGCGCAAGCAGGATCTCGCCGCGCTCGCGATCGTAGATGGCGCAGGCGTACGCCGCGTTCAGCCGCGGCAGCGCGTCGGTGCCCCACTGCATGTACGCGTGCAGCAGCACCTCGGTGTCCGACGTCGACTGGAACCGGTGCCCCAGACCCTCGAGCTCGGTGCGGAGCTCTTTGTAGTTGTAGAGCTCGCCGTTGTACGCGATCCAGAAACGCTTGGTCTCGTCGGGGATCGGCTGCTGGCCGGTCGAGAGATCGATGATGCTGAGCCGCGCCGTACCGAAACCGGTGCGCTCGTCGAAGTAATAGCCGGCCTCGTCGGGGCCACGGTGGGACAGGAGCTCGAGCATCCCTTCGAGCACGCGCGGCGACCCGTCGCGGTCGAAGCCCCGCGACGCCTCGAATGACTGATGGAAGAACCCGACGATCCCGCACATGGCTTGGGTGGTCCTCTAGCTGACGTAGAAGGCTTGATGCTCGACGGAACGATCGATGAAGAATCCGAACTTGGTGAGGACGTTGCCGTAGCCGATTTCGACGAAGCGCTTGGCACCCTTGGCGAGGAGCGCCCGGATGCCTTGCTCCCAGAGTACCGGGTGATCGAGGTGGCGGGCTAGCTGCAGATCGAGCGCGGCGCGCGCGGTCGGCAGCCAGCCGCCCGTCACGTTGTCGACGACCGGTACCGTGGTCGGCGCCAGCGCCACGTCGGCCAGATGGGTCGCGAACCCGGCATGGGCCGCGGCGAGGAGCGGCGTGTGCCACGCGCCGCTCACCGGCACGCGGGCGATTTTCCGCGGCTTCAGATCGGCGACGGCACGCTCGGCCGCCTCGATCGCGTCGGCGGCGCCGGCGATCGTGTACTGCCCGACGCAATTGTAGTTGCTGACCCACACCCGATAGCTCTTGGCGCGAAGGCCGTCGCAGAGATTCTCGAGCACCTCGGCCTTGACCCCGATGACGGCGAGCATCGCACCCGGGATGTCGGCGAAGCAGTCGTCCATGAGCGCCGAGCGCTTGGCCACGACCGCCACCAGCTCCTCGAACGACAGCGCGCCGGCGGCGTAGAGCGCCGTCCATTGGCCGACGCTGTAGCCCGAGACGAAATCGGCCGTACCGCCGGTCTGCTGGTGAAAGAGGTCGAGCGAGAGCGAGCTCACGAGCAACGTCAGGAGCGCCGTCACCCGGTTCTGGTTCAGGTACTCGGCATGGCCGGCCGCGATCTCGTCGAGCGGCGAGCTGCCGAGCGCGTCGGCGACGGCCTCGTAGCGACGTGCGAAGCCGGGGAGCCCACGGACCCCGTCCAGCATCTTCACGTCGTGCGCGCCCTGCCCCGGAAACACCAAGGCGAGCGGCTCACCCGCGGCGGTCACCATCCGCCCCGACCTCGATCAGGAGCGACGCTCCTAGACTTCATTCCAATCGAGCCCGATCGCGCGCGCTTGGCGCTCGACGCGGGAGAAGTCGGGAATGTCCTGCACCTTGTGGACGGCCTCTTCGCGCGACATCAGCCCGGTCCGCACCTGCTCGGCGATCTCGTTCACGTACGGGTTGTACTGATGCTGCTTGAAGTGGACGGCGATGCCGAGGTCATTCAGGAGACAGTTGGTCGAGTTGCTGCCGGTGTCGGCGGTCTTCCGCCAGCCGAGGGTCGCGATCTCCTCGATGATCTGCTCCTCGGAGACGCCGAACGCGAGCATCGGGTTCACGATGTTGATCTTGCGGAGTGGGCTGCGCTTCACCATCTCCTCGTTCATGCCGAAGTAGCTTTCGGCCTCGGCCCCAAAGTTCCGGAGGTAGCGCTTGATGGCCTCGGAACGGAAGCGCGCCTGGACGTCGAGGTCCATCGTCATGATGACCGAGTCTTTCGGCACCTGCCCGCCGATGTAGCCGCCGGCGATGATCGGGATCGACTTCTCGATCGACAGCTTCACCATGTGGTTGTTGATGAGGTTGATGCACGAGTTGCACATGCTGCTGGCGCGCGTGAGCGCGGCCTTGGTGTGGACCGTAGTCGTGGCGCTCGTCTTGTAGAGCTTGTTCATGAACACCGGCGCCGGCGTGAACAGCATGAAATCGATGCCGAGCGCCGAGGTGACGGAGCGCAGGTTCTTCTGGGCCTGTTCGGCGATGAACCCGTTGTCGATCGTGACCGCGAGACACTTGAGCCCGTACTTCTGGGCCAGCATCATCAACGTGTACGACGAGTCCTTGCCGCCGCTGAACGCGACGACCACGTCGTACTCGGCCTTGCCCCGGTTGGCTTCGAATACGGCCTCGAGCTTCTGGCGTAGCTCGCCGCGGATCTTCTCGAACTCGGGCGCGGGCGGCGCCTCCTGACACATGCTGCAGAGGCCCGTCGCGTCGAACGTGATGCCGGGGAACGTGGTCGGCAACACGCAGCGCGTACAGAGCACGAGCTCGCTGGCGGCGCTCATTGGCCGACCTTGGTTTCGACGAACGTGCGGATCTTGGCGAAGGAGCTGAGCGCGTCGGACATCACTTCGTCGTCGGTGATCTTGATGTCGAAGGTCTTCTCGAGGAACGAAACGAGCTGGACGAACCCGAAGGAGTCGATGAGCCCGGACTCGAACAGGTTCTCGTCTTCGTTCGTCGCGCCGGGCACGTCGCCGAACTCGATCAGGAGGGTCTCAGCCAAATACTGTCGGATCTTCTCGTCCATCTGTCCGTCCGTGTCGCGGGTCTCGGTTGCCAGGTCGGTGCTCTTCATGACGTTCCTCGGGTCTGGGGCGGTATCTTGCGACGCTATCGGATCTGGGACTGCCAGGCGGGATGAGAAGCAGCCCAACAGGCTCCAAGAAGCATGCCATGGAGCGCCCGCGCGCGCCCTCCCCGAAAGCGCCGAGCACGCTGTTTCGCCGCCCCGGATGACGGGCTCAGGCGAGGGGAAAACAGGGTCGCTTCGTAGGGGTCCATAGCAGGCATCATCGTCCGACCAGCGGTCTCGAATCTTGCAAAGCAGCGCGGCTTGCAGGGAGGGTCGCAGGTCTGCATGGAAAATGGGGAAGGCCGGAGCGACTCCCGATGGGTACTAGGGAGTCCCTGGGCCGTCAAGAACGAATGATCTATGAGGCCCCCGTGCCGGCGGGACTGAAGATCGACATCGGGTGCGGGTACACCAAGCGCGAGGGGTACATCGGCATCGACAAAGACGCCGTCCCCGGCGTCGAGCATCGGGTCGACGTCGAGCACGAGCCGCTCCCCTTCGCCGACCGCAGCGTCGGCACCCTCTTCACGTCGCATTGCCTCGAGCACCTCGGCAGCCAGGCGATGATCTTCCACGAGATGAGCCGCGTTGCCGCGAACGGGGCCACGCTCGAGATCTGGACCCCGTACGCGTGGACCGACGAGGCCTTCATCTACACCCACCAGACCTTCTTCACCGAGCTCCACTATCTGCACCCGTGCGTGATGTTCCCCGATCATTGGAAGGACATCCTCGGTGCCACCTGGCAGCTCCGCGAGTTTCAATTCGTCGTGAACGAGACCGTGCAGGGCGACCTTGCCCGGAACGGCATGAGCCTCGACTTCGCGCTCAAATATCTGAAGGGCGTGGCCGTCGAGTTCGGCACGCACCTCACGATCTGGCACGAGCAGCCCCCGTCGTTCAGTGCCCCGTTGCGCACCTCCTCGACGACACGCGACGGCACGCGCCGGCGGATCGAGCCCGACGAGAAAGTCACGCGGCCGGCACCGGTGTCGGCGTCCGCGCGCGGCGTCCCGGGATGGGTCGGGCGTTTGGGGCGGCGGCGAAGATAGCGCCGCTCAGTGCTCGTTGCCGTTGCCGGCGCCGAGCACCACCCGGCGGAACACGTCGTGCTCGTAGGCGTAGCCTTCCGCCGGCGACTTGCCGGCGGTCGTGCGCACGATCTCGGTCTGCAGCAGGAGGCCGCGGCGCGGCAGGCGGGCGAGCTCGGCAGCGACGGTTTCCGCGCGCGCGAGCGTCGTGCCGTCATCGACGATCTCGGCGAGCATGCCGAGTCGGTGCGCTTCCTCGGCGCCGAACGAGCGGGCGCTGAGCGCGAGCTCGCGCGCCGGGCCGTCGCCGATGGCGGCGCGGAGCGCGACGAAGCCGCCGGCGGCCCCGAACTTCACCTCGGGCATGCCGAAGACCGCCGTCCGCGCCGCGATCCGGATGTCGCACGCGAGCAGCAACGCGAGCCCACCGCCGAGCGCCCGCCCCTCGACCGCCGCGATGAGCGGTTTCGGAAACGTCGAGAGCGCGTCGAACAAGACCGTCGTCGAGTCGAAGAGCTCTTGCCGGTTCGCGGCGTCGCCGCCGAAGCGGCTGACGTCCATGCCCGCGCAAAAATCCGGCGCCGATCCGGTGAGGACGGCGCACGCGAGCGTGTCGTCGGCGGCGATCGTCGCGAGCATCTCGGCGAGGCCGCGCCGCATCGCGAAGCTGAGGGCGTTGCGCTTGGCACCACGGTCGAGAGTCACGACCGCGTAGCCATCGGAGGAGGTGAGCACGAGCTCGGAGGCGGGCGTCGGCATCGGGGTACCGTCGCGCAGAACGCGGCAGACAGTCAAACGTCGGCCTTCGGTCTGGCAAGCGTCGGCCTGACGGCGTGGCAGACGTCGGCTCGCCGGTCCGGGCGACGTCCGACTGATGGCCCAAGAGCCGCACCACTGGCGACCACCGGGACCGGCAGCTAGATCGCAGCGGCCATGGCCGTCACGCCGCACGAACGCCTCGCCGCGCTCGCCGACCAGGTCGAGCGCGTCATGCGCGACCTCGGCGCCTGGAGCGATCCGGCGCCGCCGCTCCGCCCCTTCAATCTCCCGTTCGCGATGGACACGATGGCGTTCGAGCATTGGCTCCAGCTCGTGCTGGTGCCGCGCATGCGCGAGATCGCGGCGGCGCGAGAGCCGCTGCCGGCGAGCAGCGGTCTCGCGGCGCACGCGGTGCGGGAGTTCGACGGCCAGGACGAGATGACCCCGCTCGTCGACGTGCTGCGCGCGATCGACGACCTGTGCCCCGCCGCACCGTGGCTCGGGGGCCAGCCGGTGCTGGGAGCCCGGCGCCTCGCGCTCGGGGTCGCGTTGATCCTGCTGCTCACCGGCTGGGGGGTCGTCGCGGTCATGCTCACCAACCGACTGGCACCCGCCCTCACCTTCGCGTCGCCCATGGTGATCCAGACGTTTGCGGGCAGCGTCGCACCCGGCGCCGACTTCCAACCCCTCCGCCTCACCGTGACGGCGCTCGCGCCGGACGAGCACGCCATTCGCCCGAGCGCCGCGAGCTTCACCCTGCTGCGCTCGATGCGGACGATGACACGCGGCCCGACGGCGCCGCTCGATTTCACGATGAACGAGCGACCGACCGAGGCCGCCGTGCTCGATTGGCTGGCCGACCACGACGTCGACGAGCACGGCGCGCCGGCGCACGCCGCCGCCGCCGAGGCGCTGGCCGTCGTCGGCGCCGCCGCTCGGGCACGCACGGTCGACGCGCTGCACGTCGCTGCAGTGACCGTGAACGTGAAGATCCGGGCCGAGGAAATCCTCCACGTTGGCGCCCACACCCCGCAGTGGGCAGAGCTCACGCTGCTCGTGATCCTCGTCTTGGCCGGCGCGCTCCCGATCGCCTTCGTCTTGGTGCGAGTGGCCCGCCGCGCCTGATCGGCAGCCGCCGCACCAGCAACGACGGCGCTTCGGCGCGCCAAACGCCGCCGGCACGCGGTGGACGAGGTGTGGGGTTCGTCCGCCCCACCAACGAACAGAATCACCGAAAGACCAGAAGCAGCCCCGTTTTGTTGACATCACCGCGCGTTACGCAGAGTATCCCCCTCTTCCCCAACGGTCGGCCCATGAAGAGCCAAGACATCGTCGCACGCGCCGACGCGCACCTCATGCACACCTATCTCCGGGCGCCGGTGGCGTTCGTCCGGGGCGAAGGTGCGCACCTCTGGGACGCCGACGGCAAGGAATATCTCGACCTCTTCGCGTGCCTCGCCGTCACCAATCTCGGGCATGCGCCGCGCGCGATCGCCGCCGCGATCAACGCCCAGACCGCCAAGCTCTTCCACGTCTCGAATCTGCACTACTGCGAGCCGCAAGCCCGCCTCGCCGAAATGCTCTGCGCCCATTCGTTCGCCGACCAGGTGTTCCTCTGCAACAGCGGCGCGGAGGCCAACGAGGCGGCGATCAAGCTGGCGCGGCGGTGGGGCCACACGAACGGCGGCACCCGCTTCGAGATCGTCTCGGCGCTCGGATCCTTTCACGGCCGGACGCTCGCGACGCTGACCGCGACCGGTCAGGAGAAGGTCCGGGTCGGCTTCCAACCGCTGCCCGGCGGCTTTCGCTACGTACCCTACGACGACCTCGCCGCGCTCGATCGCGCCCTCACCGACACGACGGTGGCGCTCCTGCTCGAGCCGATCCTCGGTGAAGGCGGCGTCATCGTGCCGAGCCCCGACTATCTCGTCGGCGCGCGCCGCTTGTGCGACGAGCGCGGCGTGCTCCTCATCCTCGACGAGATCCAAGTCGGGATGGGACGAACGGGCACGCTCTTCGCGTACGAGCAGTGCGGCATCGTGCCCGACGTCATCACGCTCGCGAAGGCGCTCGGTAGCGGCATCCCGATCGGCGCCTGTCTCGCGCGGGCCGAGATCGCGAACGCGTTCGCCCCGGGCGCCCACGGCTCGACGTTCGGCGGCAACGCCGTCGCCGCCGCCGCCGCAGTCGCGACGCTCGAAACGATGCTCGCCCCCGACTTCCTGCCGGGCGTGCGGACGCGGGCGGCGCACTTCCGCGCCGTGCTCGACCGCATCGCCGCACACAGTCCCAAGGTGAAGGCGGTGCGTGGCCGCGGCTTCATTCAAGGACTCCAGCTCACCGAGCCCGGCGGACCGATCGTCGCGGCCTGTCTCGAGCGCGGCGTCCTGCTCAACTGCACGGCCGATACGGTGCTGCGGTTCTTGCCCCCACTCGTCATCACGGAACCCGAGATCGACCAGGCGCTGGCGATCGTCGAAGAGGTACTCAACTCATGAAGCGTGACCTGCTGCGGGTCGTCGACCTCACGCGGGACGAATGTCTCGCGGTGTTCGCGCTCGCGACCGAGATCAAGACTGCCCTCCGTGCGGGAACGCCGCGGCCGCTCCTCGCCGGCAAGACGCTGGCGATGATTTTCGAGAAGCCCAGCCTCCGGACGCGCGTCAGCTTCGAGACCGGCATGTTCCAGCTCGGCGGCCACGCGATCTATCTCGCGCCGTGGGACATCCGTCTCGGCGAGCGGGAGACCGTCGCCGACGTGGCGCGCAACCTCGCGCGCGTCGTCGACATGATCGTCGCCCGCACGTTCCGCCACGAGGTCCTGGCCGAGCTTGCGCAGCACGCCAGGATTCCCGTCATCAACGGCCTCACCGACCTGCACCATCCGTGTCAGGTGCTGGCCGACCTCTTCACGCTGGTCGAGCACCGGCGGAAGCTCGACGATCTACGCGTCGTGTTCATCGGTGACGGCAACAATCTCGTCCACTCGTGGATGGAAGCCGCGGTGCTCTTCCCGTTCACGTTCGCCGTCGCCTGCCCGACCGGCTACGAGCCCAACACCGGCCTCGTCGCCGAGTGCCAGAAGCGCGGCGCCAAGATCGAGGTCACGACGTCCGTCACCGACGCCGTGCGCGGCGCCGACGTCCTCTATACCGACGTCTGGACCAGCATGGGGCAAGAGGAAGAAACCGCCGTTCGGCGTGAGCGCTTCGCCGACTATCAGATCAACGAGGCGGTCATGCGCCACGCCGCCAAGGACGCGCTCGTGATGCACTGCCTCCCCGCCCACCGCGGCGAGGAGATCACGGATTCGGTCATCGAGAGTCGCCAGTCCATCGTCTTCGACCAGGCGGAGAACCGCCTGCACTTGCAGAAGGCCCTGATGGCCTGGCTCGCCCGGGAGAGCTCCAAATGAGTGATCGCATCAAGAAGATCGTGTTGGCCTACTCCGGTGGGCTCGACACGTCCGTCATCCTGCGCTGGCTGATCGAGCAGCATCAGTGCGAGGTCGTGGCGTTCTGCGCCGACCTCGGCCAGGCCGACGAGATCACCACGATCGAGGAGCGCGGCCTCGCGACCGGCGCCTCGAAGGTCATCGTCGACGATCTCCGCGAAGAGTTCGTGCGCGACTTCGTGTTCCCGATGATGCGCGCCAACGCGGTGTACGAGGCGGGGTATCTCCTCGGTACGTCGATCGCGCGCCCGTTGATCGCGAAGCGCCAGATCGAGATCGCACGCGCCACCGGGGCCGATGCCGTCGCCCACGGGGCCACCGGCAAGGGCAACGATCAGGTCCGCTTCGAGCTCACCTACTACGCGCTCGAGCCCAGCATCCGGGTGATCGCCCCGTGGCGCACGTGGGACCTCGACTCGCGGACGGCGATGATCGAGTACGCGGAGAAGCACAAAATCCCGGTACCGGTGACGCGCGAGAAGCCCTACAGCTCCGACCGCAATCTGCTGCACATCAGCTTCGAGGGCGGCATCCTCGAGGACCCGTGGCTGGAACCGTACGAAGACATGTTCCTGCTCACGACCGATCCGACCAAGGCGCCGGACAAGCCCGAGTACGTCGAAATCGACTACGAGGCGGGCGACCCGGTCGCCGTCAACGGCGAGCGGCTCACCCCCGGAGCCTTGCTTGCGAAGCTCAACACGATCGCCGGCACGCACGGCGTCGGCCGCCTCGACCTCGTCGAGAATCGCTACGTCGGGATGAAGTCGCGCGGCGTCTACGAAACCCCCGGCGGCACGCTCATGCTCGCCGCGCATCGCGCCGTCGAGTCGCTCACGCTCGACCGCGAGGTGATGCACATCCGCGACAGCCTCGTGCCGCGCTACGCCGAGATGGTCTACTACGGGTACTGGTTCGCCCCCGAGCGCACGATGCTGCAGACGGCGATCGACCATTCGCAGAAGACGGTGAACGGCACCGCCCGCCTGAAGCTCTACAAGGGCAGCGTGACCGTCGCCGGACGGAAGGCGGCGCGCTCGCTCTACGATCCGTCGATCGCGAGCTTCGAAGCCGGCGGCGTCTACAATCAGGCCGACGCCGAGGGCTTCATCAAGCTCTCCGCGCTCCGTCTCCGCATCCAAGCGCTGGTTGCAAACCGCGCGACGAAGCAGTCATAACCGCGCCGTGCCGACCCGGAAGTCGAAGCCCTGGGAAGGACGGTTCGCCTCCGCGACCGCGCCGATCGTCGAAGAGTTCACCGCCTCCATCCAAATAGACAAGCGCCTCGCGCCCTACGACCTCGCCGGCTCGCTCGCGCACTGCCACATGCTGACGGCGTGCGGCATCATCCCCGCCGCCGACGGCAAGAAGATTGCGAAGGGTCTCACCGAGATCGAGAAAGAGATCGCGGCCGGCGATTTCGTCTATCAACAGTCCGACGAGGACATTCACATGGCGATCGAGCGCCGGCTGATCGAAAAGATCGGACCCGCGGGCGGTCGTCTGCACACCGCGCGGAGCCGGAACGATCAGGTCGCGCTCGACCTCCGGCTCTTCGTCCGCGCCGAAATCGGCGCGATCATGAAGAGCATCACGGCGTTCCAGAAGGCGCTCGTCGGCCTCGCGCGCAAGCACCAGAAGGTCGTCATGCCGGGCTACACGCACCTGCAGCACGCTCAGCCCGTGCTCTTCGCCCACCATCTCCTCGCCTACCACGAGAAGCTCGAGCGCGACGGTGAGCGCTTCGCCGACTGTCGCCGGCGCGCCGACGTGATGCCGCTCGGCGCCGGAGCGCTCGCCGGCACGACGTTCCCGATCGACCCCGAGGCCGTCGCGCGCGAGCTCCGCTTCGCGCGGGTCGCGAACAACAGCCTCGACGCCGTCTCCGACCGCGATTTCATCATCGAGTTCCTGGCGGGGGGCGCGATCACGGCGACGCACCTCTCGCGGCTCGCCGAAGAGTTGGTGCTCTGGTCGTCGAGCGAGTTCGGGTTCATCACGCTCCCCGACGATTTCGCGACCGGTAGCTCGATCATGCCGCAGAAGAAGAACCCCGACGTCGCCGAGCTGGTCCGCGGCAAGACCGGCCGCGTCTACGGCAATCTGATGGCGATGCTGACCATCATGAAAGCGCTGCCACTCTCCTACAATCGCGATCTCCAAGAGGACAAGATTCCGCTGTTCGACACCGTCGACACGGTGAAGGGCTGCCTCGCGGTGCTGACGGCCCTCCTCCCGCGGCTCACCATCAACGCGCCGCGCATGCTGGCAGCGACGAACGAGGGCTTCTTGCTCGCGACCGACGTCGCCGATTACCTCGTCACCAAGGGCCTCCCGTTCCGCGAGGCCCATCACGTCGTCGGGCGCGCCGTCCGCCAATGCCTCGAGCAGAATCGGCCGCTCGAGGACCTCACACCGCGCGAATGGCAGGAGCTCTCGAAGCACTTCGGCCCGGATCTCTCCGAATGGCTCTCGCTCGACGCCGCGCTCGCGCGTCGCGTGGCGGGCGGCGGCACGGCGCCCGCGAACGTCGCGCGCCGGCTCCGAGGGCTCTGAGCATGCGGCGCGCGCGGCACCTGCTGGTCATCGGGCTCGCGTGCGCGACGCTCGTCGCCCCGATCGCCGCGTGCGGCCGGAAGACCATGCCGAAGCCGCCCCAGCTCGTGGCGCCCCAGGCCGTCGAGGAGCTCTCGCTCGCGACCCAGAGCACCGGCATCCTCGTGCGCTGGTCGCGGCCGACGGAGTACGTCGACGGCACGACGATGGAAGACCTTGGGGGCTTCGTCGTCGAACGGAACCGGTACAACTCGCCCTTCGAGGAGATCGCGCGCGTGCCCGTGACCGATCGAGGTCGCTTCCAGAAGGCCAAGCGCTTCGACTACCTCGACACCCGGTTGATGGAAGGCGCCGTGTACCACTACCGCATCGTGGCGTTCACCACCGACAAGTATTTCAGCTCACCGTCGGCCGCCGCCGAGATCACCTGGAACGGATCTCCCGCTACCTCGTCAGCACCGCCGCCCGCCGCGCAGCCGTAGACTGCTCGAGGACGCGCTCCATGTTCGACTACGAAGCCGATCAGCTGCAGTGCGAGCGCGTGCCTCTCGCGCGCGTCGCGGCCGAGGTGGGGACGCCGACGTACGTGTACAGCCTGGCGGCGCTGCGCGCGGCCTACCATGCGTACGACCGCGCCCTTGCCGACATCCCCCACCTCGTGTGTTACGCCATCAAGGCCAATGACACCCTGGCGGTGATCCGCGCCTTCGCGCGTGAGGGCAGCGGCTTCGACATCGTGTCGGGCGGCGAGCTCGTCCGAGCGCTCCGCGCGGGCGCCGATCCGCAGCGCATCGTGTTCGCGGGCGTCGGCAAGCAGCAGGACGAGATGGAAGCCGCGCTGCAAGCCGGCATCCTCATGTTCAACGTCGAGTCGGCGGCCGAGCTCGAGGTGCTCGCCCAGGTCGCGGAGCGCCTCGGCAAGCGCGCACCGATCGCCCTCCGAGTGAATCCCGACGTCGACCCGAAGACCCACCCCTACATCTCGACCGGCCTCACGAAGAGCAAGTTCGGCGTCGCGATCCGCATCGCGCGCGAGCTCTACGCCAAAGCGGCGACGCTGCCCGCCATCGAGGTGATCGGCGTCGACTGCCACATCGGGTCGCAGCTGACGTCGCTCGATCCGTTCGTCGATGCCTGGGCCCGCATCCGCGCGCTCGTCGGCGATCTGCGCGCGCAGGGTCACACGATCCGCTACCTCGACCTCGGCGGCGGCCTCGGCATCACCTACGGCGGCGAGCGCCCGCCCGCACCGACCGCGTACGGCAAGGCCGTCGCCGACGCTGCCCGCGGCCTCGACGTCACGGTGCTGGTCGAGCCGGGACGCTCACTCGTCGGCAACGCCGGCGTCCTGCTGACGCGCGTCCTCTACCTGAAGGGCGGCGGCTCCAAGACGTTCGTGGTGGTCGATGCCGCGATGAACGACCTGATCCGGCCGTCGCTCTACGAGGCCTACCACGCGATCCGGCCGGTCGCGCACCCGAGCGGCGACACCGTCATTGCCGTCGACGTCGTCGGACCGGTCTGCGAGAGCGGCGATTTCATCGCGCAGGATCGCGCGCTCCCACCGCTCGCGGCCGGCGACTTGCTGGCGGTGATGAGCGCGGGAGCGTATGGTTTCGTGATGGCGTCGAACTACAACGCCCGTCCGCGGCCGGCGATCGTGATGGTCGACGGGGAGCACTACGACGTCGTCCGCACCCGCGAGACGATCGGCGACCTGCTGCGCGGCGAAACGATCCCCGCGGGCCTGGACTGAGCCGATGGGAACCGTGGTGCGCATGACCAAGATGCACGGCATCGGCAACGACTACGTCTATGTCGATTGTCGCGAGTACGACCTGCCCGAGCCGCCGCGCGTCGCGCGCGCCGTCGCCCGCCGCCACCATGGCATCGGCTCCGACGGCCTCATTCTCGTCCGTCCTTCGGAGCACGCCGACTGCCGCATGGAGATGTACAACGCCGACGGCAGCCGGGGAGAAATGTGCGGGAACGGCATCCGCTGCGTCGCCAAGTACGTCTGGGATCGCGGTCTCGAGCGGAATCCCATGCGCATCGACACTGACGACGGCGTGAAGACCGTGACGCTCGCGCTCGACGTCGACGGCCGCGCCACCGGCGCCGCCGTCGACATGGGCATGCCCGTCCTCGACGGTCCGCGCATCCCCGTGGCGAGCGAGGGCCAGGTCGTCGATCAGCCGCTCGAGGTCGCCGGGATGACCTGGCAGATCACCTGCGTCTCGATGGGCAATCCGCACTGCGTCGTCTTCGTCCCCGAGGTCGTGTCGCTCGACCTCGAGAAGATCGGCCCGCGTTTCGAGCACCACCCGTTCTTTCCGAAGCGCGTGAACACCGAGTTCGTGGCCCTCCGCTCGCCGACCGAGCTCGACTTCCGGGTCTGGGAACGCGGTTCGGGCGAAACCCAGGCGTGCGGCACCGGTGCCTGCGCGGCCCTCGTTGCCGGCGTGCTGACCGGCCGGACCGAGCGGCGCGCCACCATCCATCTCCGCGGCGGCGACCTCGAGGTCGAGTGGCGCGCCGACGACCACGTCCTCATGACCGGCGCCGCCGCCGAAGTCTTCACGGCCGACGTCGATCTCGAGCAACTCTTCGTAGTGACAGGAACCCACGCATGACGACACCCTCCACCCGATTCAGCGGCTCCATGGTTGCCCTTGCCACGCCCTTCGCCGACGACGCCATCGACTGGACGGCCTTCGCCGCCATGATCGAGCGTCAGATCGCCCATGGGTCCTCCGCCCTCGTGCCGTGCGGCTCGAGCGGCGAGGCCGCAACGCTCGATCACGACGAGCACGCCGAGGTGGTTCGTTTCACCGTCGAGCAGGCCCGCGGCCGCGTCCCGGTGATCGCGGGTACCGGCTCGAACTCCACGAAGGAGGCGATCCGGCTCACCAGCGCGGCGAAGCAGGCCGGGGCGGCGGCGGCGCTCATGATCTCGCCCTACTACAACCGGCCGACCCAAGAGGGCATTCGCCGGCACTACCTCGCGGTTGCCGACGCGGTGGACCTGCCGATCATCGTGTACAACATCCCTGGCCGCACCGGCTCGCGGATCGAGGCCGGAACGATCGCCGTGCTCGCCCGGCACCCCAACATCATCGGGCTCAAGGAATCGGACGCACTCGATCACCTGCTCGACGTCTTCCACCAGGTGCCCCCCGCGTTCGAGGTGTACTCCGGCGACGACTCGACGACGCTCACGGTGATCGCGCACGGCGGCGCCGGCGTGATCACGACGATCGGGAACCTCGCACCCCGCGAAATGGCCGACCTCGCCGCCGCGGCCCTCGCCGGCGATTTCGCGCGCGCCCGGGAGATCCACCGTCGCCTCTTCCCGCTCATGCGCAGCTGCTTCACCGAGATCAACCCGATTCCCCTGAAGCACGGCCTGGCGCTCCTCGGCCTCTGTCGTGACGAGCTCCGGCTCCCGCTCGTGGCGATGACCGACGCTGGCCGTCGCGCCGAGCTGGCGTCGTCGCTCCGCGGGCTCGGGTTGCTGAAGTCGTGACGCCGATCGTCGTCTGCGGCGCGGCCGGCCGCATGGGCCGCCTGCTCGTGCAGCTCGTGCTGGACGACCCGACCGCGACGCTCGCGGGAGCCGTCGAGGCGCCGGGGCATCCCGCGCTCGGACGCGACGCGGGCGAAGTGGCTGGTCTGCCGGCCGCAGGCGTCCCGCTCGTCGATCGCTACGCACCGCCGGCGGGCAGCGTGACGCTCGACTTCACCGCCCCCGCGGGCGCGCTCGCGCACCTCGAGATCGCGGCCGCCGCCGGCGCCGCCATCGTGGTCGGCACCACCGGCTTCACGGCCGACGAGCGGGCGCGCGCCGAAGCGCTCGCGGCGCGCACCAGCGCCGTCATCGCGCCCAACATGAGTGTCGGCGTCGCCGTGCTCGAACGCCTGATCGACTCGGCCGTCCGCGCGCTCGGTCCGGATTTCGACGTCGAGATCGTCGAGATCCATCATCGCTTGAAGAAGGACGCCCCGAGCGGGACCGCGCTCCGTCTCGGCGAGGTCGCGGCGGAAGCGCAAGGCGCACCGCTGCGGGGCCGCGCCACGTTCGGACGCGAAGGCCAACCCGGCGCGCGCAAGCACGAGGAGCTCGGCGTGCTCGGCGTCCGCGGCGGCGATGTGGTCGGCGACCACACGGTCTTCCTGCTGGGGGCGGGCGAGCGACTCGAGCTCACCCATCGTGCGCAGAGTCGGGAATGCCTGGCGCGCGGCGGGCTCCGTGCCGCGCTCTGGCTCGCGCAGCAGCCGAAGGGCGTCTACGGCATGCGGGACGTGCTCGGGCTCTGACGTTTCGGACCCCCGGTGCAGAACGGTCCGCGGGTGCCGGCATCATGCGCCCTGGCTGTAGGATCGCGCGCCGGCTAGGACCCCCGCCCCTATGGCCGACTCGATTTTCGTTCTCGATGGGGCGCGCGTACTGCCGACGGATCTCGCGCGCGGACCGTGGTCGCCCGATGCCCAACACGGCGGCGCACCGGCGGCGTTGCTCGCGCGAGCCGTCGAGCAATTCGAGGGTGGCGCAGCGATGATCGTGACGCGCGTCACGGTCGAGCTGCTCCGGCCGGTGCCGATCGCGCCGCTCCGGATCGTAACGCGCTTCAGTCGGCCCGGAAAGAAAGTGCAGCTCGTCGAGGCCTCGGTCGTCGCGATCGAAACGGGCACCGAGGTCGCGCGCGCGACCGGGCTTCGCCTCCGCCGTGATCGGGTGCAGCTGCCGGAGGGCGCGGCGCCGCACGGAGCGCCACCGCCGCCGTCGGAAGGCGTACCCAGCCGACCGCCCTGGGCGGCGCAGATCTCCTACGACGGCTTTCACTCGGGAGGCACCGAGCTGCGGTTCACTCACGGCGCGTTCGAGGCACCGGGACCGGCGACCGCGTGGATTCGTCTCCGTGTGCCGCTGGTCGCCGGCGAGGAGACGTCGCCGCTCTGTCGCGTGGCGGCGGCCGCCGACTTCGGCAACGGCATCAGTTGGGTGCTCAGCCGTTCCGACGGCTACCGTTTCATCAATCCCGATCTCACGATCTACCTGCACCGCCATCCGGTCGGTGAGTGGGTCGCGCTCGAGTCGACGACGTTACCCGAGCCGCTCGGGGTCGGGATCGCCGAGAGTCGGCTCTACGACGAGCGCGGCCCGCTCGGACGATCGGTCCAGAGCTTGTTGATCGAGCGTGCATAGGTCGCCGCCTGGCGATGCTGGAGCAGCTCGGAGCGCGGGTCACGCTCGACGGGGCGACTCTGATCGGCGCTCTCGTACGAGATGAGCTCTTCGCCGTCGGCCAATTGTATGATGCGGGTCGTGGACATGTGTAGTCGCTGAAGCAAGTGTCGCGCCGTGCGACGCTTGGGAGGACTCCCCGGCTGACGCGCCTTTTTCCGCCGAGAACGATTCGGATTCGTTGTGCATTGTGGAGACGACGTGCAAATCCTTCCACGCTCCTGCGCCCAGCGAACGAACGTCGTCTCCCAAGTCTGCGAAAGGCCGGCATGCGCGCTCTCGTGCACATCGTGGTATCGCTGTTGCTTCGCTGCACACTTCCGAGACGGCGGCCCACGAATTCCGTGACCACGAGGAGATTCCTTCGCCAATTCGATTGCCTTGGTATCGGGCCGACGCGGGTACCGCGCCAGCCGACGCGCCCCGTCCGGAGTTTCTCAGTCTCGAGAAGCTCGAAGAGCGCGCGTACACGCTCGCGACCGAGATCGGCGCGGGCCGCATCGAGCGCCGGCGGGGAGTTCGGCACCTCAGCCGCCTGACCGAGCACGCCGACCGCCTGCGCGTCGCCTACCTGGCCGCGGCCGAGGACGTGCATGGCGGCGAACCGCTACCGCCGGCCGCGGAATGGCTGCTCGACAATTTCCACATGGTCGAAGCGGAGGTTCGCAACGTCCGTCACGATCTCCCGAAGGGCTATCATCGCCGCCTGCCCCGCGTCGCGACGTCGTCCGCCGACGACCTGACGCGGATCGAGCTCCTCGCCGACGATCTCCTCGCCCACAGCGACGGGCGTTTGGAGGTCGCACGCGTCACGCGCTACCTCGCGGCCTTTCAAGCGGTGGCGCCGCTCAGCATCGGGGAGCTGTGGGCGTGGCCGAGTGTCCTGAAGCTCGCGCTCCTGGCGCGGCTCCGTGAGCTGACCGACGGGCTGGTCGCGGCGCGCAATTCGCGGATCGGCGCCTTCGATTTCCTGCGCGCGATCGACGTCGGTGCGGAGGCTCAGGTGCTCCCCGCCCTCCCCGCGACGTTCGACGTGCCGTTCGTCGTCCAGCTCGTCCAGCGCCTGCGGGAATACGGATCGGCCGTGGCACCCATTCGCCTCGCGCTCGAAGAACGGCTCGCCCGCGATGGGCTGACGATCGAAGAGGCCATCCGCAACGAGACGCAGCGCCAGGCGACCGAGCAGATCTCGGTGGCCAACATCTTCACGAGCCTGCGCTTTTGCGCCACCGAGGATTGGCGCGAGCTCTTCGAGCGCACGAGCCTGGTCGAGCACGTCCTGCAGCGCGACCCGGCCGGGGTGTATGCGCGCATGGATTTCCTGAGCCGCGACCGCTACCGCCACGTCGTCGAGGCGCTCGCCGGACCGCGGGGCGAAGATCAAGTCGAGCTCGCGCTGCGCTGCGTCGACGAGGCGCGCTGCGCGGCGGATCAAGACGGCCCGGGCGCGCGGCGGGCGCACGTCGGCGACTATCTCATCGGGCCAGGACGGCGGGCCTTTCAAGATCGGCTGCCGCGGCCGCCCGGCGCGCGGACGCGGCTCCGCTCGGCGGCGGGCGGCCACGCGACCCTGCTCTATCTCGGTGCGCTGCTGCTCATCACGACGTGCGGCGTCGCGACCGCCGTCTGGTATGCGCGCGCTCATGGAGGCTCGTGGCTCGCCGTGCTGGCGGCCGCCGCGCTCACGGCGCTGCCCGCGACGGAGCTCGCGACCGCCCTGTTGCAGCGTCTCGTTTCGGCGTCCGTGCGGCCGCGGCGCCTGGTCCGACTCGACTTCCAGCACGGGCTACCGCCGGGCACGCGCACCATGGTGGTGGTGCCGACCCTCCTCGACAGTATCGAGCGGGCGCAGGCCATGGTGGCCCATCTCGAGGTTCAAGCGCTCGCCAATCCCGACCGTTTGCTCCATTTCGCGCTGCTGACCGATTTGCGTGACGCCGATCAGGAGTCCCTGCCCGGCGACCAGGCCGTCCTCGACGCTGCCCGTACCGGCATCGAGGATTTGAACCGACGTCACGGCGAGGGCCGCACCGATCGCTTCTATCTGTTTCACCGCCGCCGCCGCTTCAACCCGGGCGAAGGCCTGTGGATGGGATGGGAACGGAAGCGCGGGAAGCTCGAAGAGTTCAACCGCTTGCTGCGCGGCGACACGACGACGAGCTACGTGTCGACCGTCGGCGACCTGAGCATTCTGCCCGACGTCACCTACTGCCTGACGCTCGACAGCGACACCGTCCTGCCGCGCAACGTGGCGCGGAACCTCGTCGGCATCAGCGCGCACCCGCTGCACCGGCCGTACTACGACCCGCGCGAAGGCCGGGTGACCGCCGGCTACACGATCCTGCAGCCGCGGGTGAGCGTCACGTTCGCGAGCGCTGCCGGCTCGCTCTTCGCGCGCCTCTATGCCGGCCATACCGGCGTCGATCCGTACACGACCGCGGTGTCCGACGTGTACCAAGACCTCTTCGAGGAAGGCATCTTCACGGGCAAAGGTCTGTACGAGGTCGACGCGTTTCGCGCGGCCCTCGAAGGCCGCGTTCCCGAGAACGCCCTCCTCTCGCACGACCTCTTCGAAGGGATCCACGCCCGCGCCGCGTTGGTCACCGATGCCGAGTTGGTCGACGACTATCCGGCCAGCATCCTGACGCACGCGCGCCGCCAGCATCGCTGGGTCCGCGGCGATTGGCAGATCTTGCTCTGGCTGCTGCCGTGGGTGCCGACGACGTTCGGCTTTGCGCGAAATCGCCTGCCGCTCATCAGCCGTTTCAAGATCTTCGACAACCTGCGCCGCAGCCTGGTCGCACCGAGCTTGCTCGCGATGATGCTCGCGGGTTGGCTCGTGTTGCCGGGCAACCCCGCCCTCTGGACGCTCGCGGCCCTGCTCGTGGCCGGCGCACCGTTTTGGATCGCGCTCTCCCCGTTGCTCACCGGCCCCGGCCCGAGTCGGACGATGTCGTCGTTTCTGCGCGTCCTGTCCGAAGATCTCCAGACGGCGGCCGCGCGCGTGCTCCTGACGTTGACCCTCCTCGCCTTCCACGCCTGGGACAGCGTGCACGCGATCGGCCTCACGCTCGTCCGCGTCTTCATCACGCAGCGCCGGCTCCTCGAATGGGAAACCGCAGCCGCGACGACGGCCCGGGCCTCCGGCCTGATGGAACAGCGCGGCGCCTCGCTCTTCGTCGCCGAAATGGCGGCGAGCCCCGTGATCGCCGTCCTGGCCCTCGCGCTCGTCATCCTCGCACGGCCGGCGGCGCTCGCGTCGGCAGTGCCGTTCGTCCTGTTGTGGATCGTCGCGCCGTTCGTCGCCTACCATCTCAGTCGGCCGACGATCGTCGACACGGTCCCGCTGACGGAGGCCGATCGCGCGCTGTTTGCGGATACGGCCCGCCGCACCTGGGAATACTTCACGACGTTCCTGACCGACGAAGACCACTGGCTGCCGCCCGACAACTTCCAGGAGGCACCGGGCGAAATCGTCGGGCACCGGACGTCGCCCACCAACATCGGCCTGGCCCTGCTCGCGAACGTCGCGGCGCACGATCTCGGCTTCATCCAGCTCCCGGCGCTCATCGAGCGCCTCGAGAAGATGATGGACGGCATCGAGGGCCTCGAGCGCTGGGAAGGTCATCTGCTCAATTGGTACGATACGAAGACCCTGGCGCCGCTGTTGCCGCGCTACGTCTCGACGGTCGACAGCGGGAACCTGGTCGCGGCGTTGCTCGTGCTGGCCGAGGCCCTCGAAGAGCCGCTCCGCGACGACCTCCACCCGATCGATCCCGCCCTGACGAAGCGGGTCCGTTCGCTCATCCAGCGCGCCCGCAGCGGCGCGCGCGACACGGACTTTCGGCTCCTCTACGACGGGCGGCGCCGGCTCTTCGCGGTCGGGTACCGGCTCCCCGACGCGGACGGCCCGGGTCGGCTCGACACCTCCTTCTACGATCTGCTCGCCTCCGAGGCGCGGCTCGCTAGCTTCGTCGCCATCGCCAAGGGCGACGTCCCACCCCGCCACTGGTTCGCGCTCGGCCGTCCGCTGACGAGCGTCGACGGCCGCGTCACGCTGCTCTCGTGGAGCGCGACGATGTTTGAATATCTGCTGCCGCTGCTTTTCACGCGGAGCTATCCCGAGACGCTGCTCGACGGCTCGTGTCGCACGGCGGTCGCGCACCAGCGCCGCTACGCGAGCCGCCTCGGCGTACCGTGGGGCATCTCGGAGTCGGCCTACGCGCTCCTCGATCGCGCCGGCCACTATCAGTACCGGGCGTTCGGCGTGCCGGGCCTCGGGTTGAAGCGCGGGCTCGGCGACGATCTCGTCGTGTCACCCTACGCGACGATGCTGGCCGCGCTGGTCGACGCGCCGGCGGCCGCCGCCAACCTGCGCCAGTTGTCCGTCGCCGGGCTCCTCGGGCGCTACGGCTTCTACGAAGCGATCGACTACACGCCCCGCGGCGACGGCGGCGAGTCGCTCGAATCCGGCGCCCGGCCCGAGCGCGGCACCATCGTGAAAGCCTACTTCGCGCACCATCAGGCGATGAGCCTGCTCGCGCTCGCCAACGTCCTACAAGGCGGACGCTTCGTCGAGCGGTTCCATGCCGACCCCCGCATTCAGGCAACCGAGCTCCTGCTGCAGGAACGCGCGCCGCGCGACGTACCGATCGTCGAGCCGCGCCCTGCCGAATCGACGCGCGTGCTGCCGCAGCCCGCGCCGCTCTCCACCCGCCGGTTCCGCTCGCCCCACACGACGTTCCCGCACGCGCATTTCCTCTCGAACGGCTCATACACGGCCGTGATCACCAACGCGGGCGGCGGCGGGAGCTGGCATCGCGGCCAGGTCGTCACCCGCCTCCGCCCCGACGCGACGCGCGATTCGGCGACGCACGCCATCTATTTGCGCGACGTGCGCTCCGGAATGGTCTGGTCGGCAACGCATCAGCCGACGCGACGCGAAGCGGACGAGTATCTCGTGCACTTCCTGCCCGAACGTGCGGTCTTCCGGCGGCGCGACGACGGCATCGAGACCCAGCTCGACATCACGGTCTCGCCCGAGGACGACGTCGAGGTGCGTCGACTCTCGGTCTCGAACAAGGACGACCGCGTCCGCGAAATCGAGGTCACGAGCTATGCCGAGATCGTGCTCGGCGACGGCCCGACCGATGTCGCACATCCGGCGTTCGGCAAGCTCTTCATCGAGACCCAATATCTCCCCGAGTACACCGCCCTGGTGTGTCGGCGGCGGCCACGCGCCTCGGGCGAGCCCGAGCTCATGGCGATCCATTCGCTGAGCGTCGAGGGCGGGCTCCGGGGCCCGGTCGAATGGGAGACCGATCGCGCCGCGTTTCTCGGCCGCGGCCACGATTCGAGCGACCCGATCGCGATCGACGGCCGGCCACTCTCCGGCCGAACGGGCGCGGTGCTCGATCCGATCGTCAGCCTCCGGTACCGCTTGCGTCTCCCGCCAGGAGGCTTCGCGCGCTTGAGCTTCGCAACCGGGGTCGCCGTCGGCGAGGCCGCCGGGCACGTGCTGGCGCAGAAGTACCACGACTACGCGACCGCCGGCCGCGCGTTGGCGCTCGCATTCACCCACGTGCAGATCTCGCTCCGGCATCTCGGTCTCACCTCGGACGAGGCGCAGCTCTTCGAACGCTTGGGCTCGCGCGTGTTCTGGGTCGACCCCACGCTGCGCGAGAGCGCGTCGGTGCGCATGCGAAACGCCCGGGGGCAATCCGGCCTCTGGCAGTTCGGCATCTCGGGCGATCTCCCGATCGTCATCGTGCGGGTGGTGGATTCCGACGACATGCCGCTCGTGCAGCAGGTGCTGCAAGCGCGCGAGTATTGGCGCTTGAAAGGACTCACTGCCGACGTCGTAGTGCTGAACGAGCACCCCGAGGGATACCGTAGCGAGATGCACGACCGGCTCGCCGGCTTGCTCGACAGCGGCCCGTGGGCGGGATGGCGCGACCGGCCCGCCGGCGTCCATCTGTTGCGGGGCGAGAACATCGCCGAGGTCGATCGCGTGCTCCTGCTATCGGTGGCGCGCGCGGTCCTGAGCGGTGAACGCGGCGAGCTCGCGAATCAGCTCGACCGTCCGTATCCCGAGCCCCGGTGGCCGGCCCAGCGGGAATGGCCGCAGCGGGTCGCCGCGACGGTCGCACCGACACGCCCCCGCGCGCCGTATTTCGAGACGCCCTCCCTCCTCTTCCCCAACGGAACCGGCGGCTTCAGCGCCGACGGCCGCGAGTACGTGATCGTGCTCGACGGCGACGCCGACACGCCACGCCCGTGGTCGAACGTGCTCGCGAACCCGGCCTTCGGGAGCCTCGTCACCGACGGCGGCCCCGCGTTCACTTGGTACGAGAACAGCCGCGAGAACCGCCTCACGCCCTTCGCCAACGATCCCATCGTCGATCGCGGCGCGGAAGCGTTCTACTTGCGCGACGAGCGGACGGGCGCCTGCTGGGGCGCGACGCCCGGAGCGATGCGACGCGAACCGAACACGCCGCGGTGGATCGTCAAGCACGCGCCCGGCGTCACGCGCTATCAGCACGAGCGCGGCGATCTCGCGCACGAGCTCGCCGTCTTCGTCGCGCCCGAGGATCCCGTGAAGCTCTCGGTGCTCACCATCGCGAATCGCGGGACACAGGCGCGACGCCTCCGGGCGTTCGCCTATGCCGAGTGGAGCCTCGGACCGCCGCGCCCGGAAGGTCAGACGCAAGTCGTGACCGAGCACGAAGCGCTGCGCTCCGCGGTGCTCGCCACCAACGGCTACACGGACGATTTCCCCGGCCGGACCGCGTTCGCCGCCGCGGTGCCACGCCCGCGCTCCTCGACCGGCGACCGGCTCGAGTTCCTCGGCCGCTACGGCAGCTCGCTCGCACCGGTGGCACTCACGCGCGAAGGCTTGAGCGGACGCTTCGGTGCCGGCCTCGATCCGTGCGCGGCGCTCGAGGTCGAGATCGACATTCCGCCCGGAGAGCAACGCGAGATCACGTTCGTGCTCGGTCAGGGTCGCGACCGGACCCATGCGATGGCGCTGCTCGACCGCTTCACCGAACGCCGCACCGTGCGCGCCACGCTCGAGGACGTCGAAGCGCGGTGGCGGACCCTGCTCGGCGCGGTGCAAGTGAAGACGCCCGACGATTCCTTCGATGTGCTGATGAACGGGTGGCTGCAATACCAGGCCGTCGCGTCGCGGCTCTGGGCCCGGTGCGGCTACGATCAACCGGGCGGCGCGTTCGGGTTCCGCGATCAGCTCCAGGACGTCATGGCGCTCGGATTCACGCGGCCGGACCTCTGGCGCGCGCAGCTTCTTGCGGCCGCCGCGCACCAATTCATCGAAGGCGATGTCCAGCACTGGTGGCATCCGCCCGCGGGACGCGGCACGCGCACGCGCTGCTCGGACGACATGCTGTGGCTCCCCGTGTCGGCAGCGCGCTACGTCGCGACCACCGGCGATACGGGCGTGTGGGACGAATCCGTCCCCTTCATCGAAGGGCGCGTCCTCGCCCCCGGCGAGCACGACGCGTACGACCTTCCGCATCCGTCCAGCGAGCACGCCACGCTCTTCGAGCACTGCATCCGAGCGATCGAGCGCGGCATCACGGCCGGATCGCACGGATTGCCGCTCATGGGCGGCGGCGACTGGAACGACGGGATGAGCCGCGTCGGCATCGAGGGCCGCGGAGAAAGCGTGTGGCTCGGCTTCTTCTTGGGCACCGTGCTCCGCACCTTCGCCGAGCTCTGCGACCGCCGGGGCGACACCGACCGAGCCGCGCGCTACCGCAGCGAGGTCGCGCGGCTGACCGCCATGCTGGAGCTCGCCTGGGACGGCGAATGGTATCTGCGGGGCTACTTCGACGACGGAACCCCGCTCGGATCGGCGCGCAACAGCGAATGTCGACTCGACTCGCTGCCGCAATCCTGGGCCGTGCTCTCGGGGCTCGTCCCCGCGCGGCGGGCCGAACAAGCCTTCGACGCGGTGCGGGCCCACCTGGTACGGCGCCCGCTCGGCATCATCCTGCTCCTCACACCCCCGTTCGATCGTGCCGAGCCCGATCCGGGCTACATCCGCGGCTATCCGCCCGGCATCCGCGAAAACGGCGGACAGTACTCGCACGCCGCGATGTGGACGATCCTCGCGCTCGCGCGCATCGGCGCCGGCGACGAGGCCATCGAGATGTTCCACCTCCTGAACCCCATCAATCACTCGCGCGATCCCGGGGCCGTGCAACGCTACGGCGGCGAGCCCTACGTGCTCGCCGGTGACGTGTATTCGCACCCGATGCACGCCGGCCGCGCCGGTTGGACCTGGTACACCGGCTCGGCGAGCTGGATGTATCGGGCCGGCCTGGAGGGCATCCTCGGTATCGAGCGGCGGGGCGACCGGCTGGTGATCGACCCGTGCCTGCCGACCTCCTGGCCCTCGTGCACCGTGGTCTGGCGAACCGGGGCGACCGAATGGACGATCACGATCGAGAACCCGGCAGGCCGGAGCCGCGGCGTGGCGTCGGTCGAGCTCGATGGCCAGACGATCGATCCCGTCGCCATCCACTGCCCGGACGACGGGGGCCGGCATCGCCTGCGAATCGTCCTCGGCACGCCCTCCGGTCAGGCGGCGCCGGTGCGTTTTCGGGGGGTCGCGTCGGCCTCGTGAGGGACGCGTATACGATCGCGATGTTGCTTGTGCAATGGGAAATGTTCGGCTAAGTAGCGGGTTCTCGATCGTTTTTCCGTGTCTGCCACACTATCGGGTGGTCCAGCGGTGCCACGAAGGGGAACGAGACGGTGCCAGTAAGTATCCTTCCTGCCGAGCGAATTCGACGACTTCCGCCATATCTCTTCGCCGAGATCGACCGCATGAAGAAAGAGGTCGCCGCGCGCGGCGTCGACCTCATCAGCCTCGGCATCGGCGACCCCGACAGCCCGACTTTCCCTCATATCGTCACGGCGTTGCAGGAAGCAGCCACCCGGCCCGCCAATCATCGGTATCCCGACTACGAGGGCATGCCGACCTTCCGCGCCGCCGCCGCCGGCTATCTCCAGAAGCGCTTTGGCGTCACGTGCGACCCCGCAACCGAGATCGTCTCGCTGATCGGCTCTAAGGAAGGCATCGCCAACATGGCGGTCGCTTTCGTCGACCCGGGCGACATCGTCCTGGTGCCTGATCCCGGCTACCCGGTCTACGGTATCGGCACCACCTTCAACGGCGGCACGGTCTACCCGCTGCCGCTGCGCGCCGAGAACGCCTTCCTCCCCGACCTGAAAGCCATCCCCGACGAGATCGCCAAGCGCGCGAAGCTCATGTGGATCGGCTACCCCAACAACCCGACCGGCGCGCTCGCCACCAGCCAGTTCTTCGCCGACGTCGTCGCCTTTGCGGAGCGCAACGACATCATCGTCGCCCACGACAACGCCTATTCCGAGATCTACTTCGGTGAGCCGCCGCCGAGCTTCCTCGCGACCCCCGGCGCCCGCGAGCTCGGCATCGAGTTCCACTCGCTCTCGAAGACCTACAACATGACCGGCTGGCGCGTCGGCTTCGCTGCCGGGAACCGCGAGCTCATCGCGGGTCTCGGCAAGGTGAAAACCAACGTCGACTCCGGGATCTTCCAAGCCGTGCAGGAAGCCGGGATCGCGGCGCTGAGCGGTGACCAGACGCCGGTCGCCGGCATGCGCGCGCTCTATCGCGAGCGCCGCGACATGTTTCTGCCGGCGCTCGCCAAGATCGGGCTCCAGGCGCAGCCGATGCACGCCACCTTCTACGTATGGGTGTCGGTGCCGCGCGGATTCACGTCGACCAGCCTGGTCGCGAAGCTCCTCGAGGACATCGGCGTCGTCGCGACGCCGGGCAGCGGTTTTGGCAGCGCGGGCGAAGGCTACATCCGGTTCAGTCTCACGGTGGCAACTCCACGGCTCGCAGAAGCCGTGGAGCGTCTCACAACTCTCAAACTCTGAGCGCGCCCTCTCTGGGACGCGCGGACAGGACACGACAGCGACGATGCCGCATCGGGTCTACGTTGGCCTCGGCTCCAATCTCGGGGATCGGAAGGCAAACATCCGCGAGGCCGAGGCGCGTCTGGTCGAGCTGCCCGACACGCGCATCGTGAAGGCGTCGTCGCTCTACGAGAGCGAGCCGCACGGCAACGCCAAGACATGGTTCATCAACAACGTGCTCGAGATCGAGACCGATTTCGAGCCCGAGGAGCTGCTGAAGCGCACGCTCTTGATCGAGAAGGCCATGGGCCGGAAGCGCGTCACGGGTAAGCGCTGGGGCTCACGCATCATCGACATCGATCTGCTGCTGATGGACAACCAGACGGTCAACAAGCGGAACCTGAAGATCCCGCACCCGGAGATGCACAAGCGGCGCTTCGTGATGCTACCGCTCGCGGAGCTCGCCCCGCACCTCACCCACCCTCACCTCGGGGTGCCGATGTCGGAGATTCTCGGCGGGTTGAAGGATCTCAAGAAGGTGATGTTGACTCGTCCGTAGCGCGCGCGCCGGCGCCGTTGTCGGTCGGTTTCTCGGCCGGAGGCGCCGCGGCTGAGTCGCCTTCCGCCAGCTTCAAGATGCGGCGGAACGGCGTGATGGCGGCCGCGAGCGTCGAATCGACCAGCAGATCCAGGACGGCCTTCGGGTTCCACTCGGCGGCGCTCTGCAGGGCGGTGAGCTGCTGGCGCAGCAGCTCCAACAAGCCGTAGCGATGCGCGAGCAAGCCGTCGTCTTCGGTCGGCGCCGCCGGATCGACGGGCACGCGCTCGCGGAGCGTCCGGGCGAGGACCTCGACCTTGCCTCGCAGCAGCGCGAGCTGCACGTCGAACCCGCCCGCGGCGGTCCGCATGAGGCTCCGGAGCCGGGCCTCGACGTCGGCCGCGAGCCGACGCTGCTCGCCGTCGATGCGTGCGACGACGGACTTCACCTCGAGCACATCGACCACGAGCTGCTGCCGCGACGCCTCGTCGGACGCGGCGCGCACCATACCCTGCGTGTCGAGGCGCGCCGCGAACTCCGTGAGCTGGGTTTCGCAGCCGTCGAGAAACGCCATGACGGTACGATGCTCCGCCGCCGATGGCAGGTCGATGAGGCGCTCGTTGACGTCGGCGGTGATCGCCGCCTGCTCGTCACGCAGCTTGGCGAGCATCGTCGCGGTTTCCTCGCGGATGGTCGTCACCTGCTCTTCGCATTCCGCTTCGCGGGCCTCGGCCCGCGCTTCCATGGTGGCACCGCCCGCCCGCACACGCTGGACGAGCTTCACCGCCGCCCGCCGCGCCCGATCGACGCGGTGCTGCAGCCCCTGCATCTCTTGCTGCTGCGCTCCGTGCTGCGTGCTCACCGTCTGCGCGAGCTCCGCCAGCTCCCGCGCGGTTCGCTCATTCACCGCCAGCGCTTCCTGATGCGCCGCCTGCGCGCTGGCCTCCGCAGCTGCGAGCACGTCTCGTTGCGCCGCGCGCGCCGACGCGTCCACCGTCGCCAGCAGATCGTGCTGCATCGTCCGCGCGGTCTCCTGCGCGGCGGCGATCGCATCCTGCTGCATCCGCAGCAACGCTTCCCCCGATACGCCCGCGCCTTCCCCGCGCGTCTCGGCCTGCAAGGCCACGAGCCGCTGCATCTCTGTCCGCTCCCGCGAGGCCCGCTCACCGTCCGCAACGCGCTCGGCCTGATCACGCTCGAGATCGCAGGTAAGGTGCGCGAGCTCGTCGCTCAGACGGGCGACGGTCGCCGTCAGCTCGCTTCGCATCTGTTGCATCGCTTCTTCGGTGCCCGCGACGCGCGCGCCGACCTGCAATCCGGCGTCGCGCTGCTCCGCGAGCGTCCGGCGGAGCGTCGCGAGCTCCGCGCTCATCTGCTCGGCCGCCGCCAGCATCTCGGCGCGAGCCCGGCGCGCGCTTTCCTCGGCGCTGGCCATGCGCTCGGCATCTTGCTGCCGATCCGCCTGCTGCTCGGCGAGCGCGCGCTGGACCGCCGCGAGCTCCCGTGCCGTCTTCTCGGCGACCGCCAACGTATCCGCCTGCGCGCGGTTCGCTTGCTCTTCTGCACTGCGGAGACGCGCGCCCTCACGGGCTCGCGTGTCGCGGTCGCCCGCGAGCTCACTCCGGAGATCTTCGAGGCTCGCGACGAGCCGGGCATCGGCCGCGCTCGCGTCGGTCTGGGCGCGCTGCCACGCGTCCTCGGACGCCGCCCGCACTTCGGCACGGATCGCCGTCGTGTCGCGCTGCCAGCCCGCACGGAGCGTTTCGATACCCGTGCGCAGCTCGTCGATGGCCTGCGTCGACTGGCGAAGACGGCGCTCACACTCTTCGTCGACCGCGGTACCGTTGGTGCCCGCCGCGTCGACCGCCGACGCCATGCGCGCCTGCTCGCCCTGCAAGCGCTCCACGCTCGCCAGCATCGCGGCGAATTGCGCCGACGGCAATGCGGTCGTCGCCGTGTTGGCGCTCTGCAACGCTTCGTGCGCGAGCCCCGCCGTCCGTTGCATCTCGGCGCGCAGGTCGTCGAGCGAGCGATCGTGGGTCGCCCGCATCTCGGCGAGGAGGTTCTTCAGATCGTCGAGCGCACCGCTGTCCACCGCGGCATGAGCGTCGCCATTGCCGTTCGCGGGCGCGGGCTGGAGCGCGAGCTCGCCGAGACGCGTTTCGCAGCTCGCGACCGCGCGGCGAAGCGCGTCGCGATCGGCCGCGAGCTCCGCGAGCGCGGCCGTGACGTCAGGACTGGGTGCCGCGGGCGCCATCGACGCCGGGGCCGCGACGGCCGCCGCCATCATCGGCGACATCGAGGGAGACATCGCGGACGGTCCCGTATCCGGCAGAGACGTACCGACCGACTGGCTGCCATACGTCCGCTCGAGAATGCGCTTGACGCGCGTGATCAGCCCTTCACGCCGGAAGGGCTTCACCATGTAGTCGTCCGCGCCGACGCCGAAGCCGCGCGCGACGTCGTCCTCGCTGTCGTGCGCCGTCAGCATCAGGACGGGGACGAACGCGGTGCGCATCTCCGACCGCAGCCGCCGGCAGACCTCGAAGCCGTCCATGCCGGGCATGGAGATGTCGAGGATCACGATGTCGGGTCGCTCGCGGCTCGCGATCTCGAGCGCCGTCGGACCATCCTCGGCCGTGAGCACGGTAAGACCCAGATCGGAGTGCTCGAGCGTGTGTTGCACGACATCCCGGATCGTCGACGTGTCGTCGACCACGAGGGCCTTGAAGCTACGCCGACTGGCGGGCGTCTCGACGACAGCCGGCGTCGCGTCGACCGTCGCCGCGGAGCCGCAATACGGGCAGCGGACCCACTCGGGATTGAGCGGCTTGGCGCAGCCGCTACAGGTGGAACGGAGCGTCTTACTGCAATGCGGACAGACGCTATAGTCCTCCGCGATCTCCTTCTTGCAGCCCGGGCACTGCGTGCCGCCGCTCTCGCCGATCTGGACGACGCGCTGCAACTCTTCGACGGTCGTGAGACCCGTCCGTAACTTCTCGACGGCGTCCTCGAGCAGCGTGTGCAGGCCTTCGGTGCGCGCCTGCTGGCGCACCATGCTCTCACCGGCGCCGGCCTCGACGAGCTTGGCCATCGCCGTCGTCATGGGCAGCATCTCGTAGACGCCGAGACGCGAGCGGTAGCCGGTATGGCGGCACTGCGCGCACCCGACGTTCTCCTTGAAGCTGGCGCCCACCGGGTCGACGTGGAGCTGCCGCCGCATCTCCGGATCGAGCTCGGTCGGCTTGCTGCACGTCGGACAGAGCTGGCGCACCAACCGTTGCGCGACCACGAGATTCATCGCCGACGCGATTGCGTACGGCTCGAGTCCGAGGTCGATGAGTCGCGTCACGGCGCCAGCGGCGTCGTTGGTGTGGACGGTACTGAGCACGAGGTGGCCGGTGCTGGCGGCCTGGAACGCGATCTGGGCCGTTTCCTTGTCGCGGATCTCACCGAGCAGGATGACGTCGGGGTCCTGGCGCAAGACGGAGCGCAGGACGCCGCCGAACGTCAGTCCTTGCTTCTCGTTGACCTCGACCTGGTTGATGCCCTTCAGCTGATACTCGATCGGGTTTTCGATCGTGACGATGTTCGTCTTCGGCGAGAAGATCTCCCGCAGCAGCGCATAGAGCGTGGTCGTCTTCCCGCTCCCGGTCGGCCCGGTGATGAGGATCATGCCCTGCGGCTTCTTCGCGGCATCGCGGAGCACCTTCAGGTCGCCCGGTGAGAAGCCCAGGCGATCGAGGATCTTCACCCCCTGACTGGCGTCCAGAATACGCAGGGTGATCTTCTCGCCATGCTGCGCGGGCAAGCTCGACACGCGCATGTCGACGCTCTTGTCCGAATAGCGCACCTGGATCCGGCCGTCCTGCGGCAAGCGACGCTCGGTGATGTCGAGCTTCGCCATGACCTTCAGACGGGCGACCAGGGGATTCTGAATCCACTTCGGGAAGCGGAACGCCTCCTCGAGAATGCCGTCGACGCGATAGCGGACCAGCACCGAGTCGGTCTCCGGCTCGACGTGGATGTCGCTCGCCCGCGACTTGATGCCCTCGATCAACATCTTGTCGGCGAGCTTGATGACGGGCGGCAGCTCGGCATCGGCGGCGATCGTGCGGAGGTCCCCGCCCTCGTCGCTGAGCTCGTTCACCACCAGCGACTCGCCGGCGGGCACGAGCTGCAGGAACTGCTCGAGCGACTCCTGCAGCCGGTACGTGTGCTTGAGCGCGTCCTTCACTTCGACGTGCGTCGCGACGACGGGCTGCACGCGCTTGCCGGTCGCGAACTCGACGGCCTTGAGGCCTTCCAGGTCGAGCGGATTAGCGGTGACGACCTCGATCGTGCGCTCGTCGATGCTGATCGGCACGACCTCGTACCGGGCCGCGATGTTCTCTTTCAGCTCGCGGGTGACGTTGGCGTCGAGCGGATACGTGGTGAGATCGACGATGCGGAGGCGCAGCGTCTCGGCGAGCATCAGGGCCAGGTCCTTCTGACCGATGATGCCCTCGCGCTCGAGCACGTCGTGCAGGATGGCGCCCTCTTCCTCGAGCAACGCCTCGACCCGCGTCACGTCCTCGGTCGAGACCCGGCCCTGACGGGCGAGAAACCGCAGCAGAGCGCGGTCGCCGGCGGCGCGTTCAGCGGTGCTCATCGCACCCCCCCGAGGCGTTCATGCGCTCGCGGCTCGTCAATCGTCACGGCTCCTCCACTACTCATCACGCGCTGGACCTTCCCGTGTGACATCTTCGGCCACTTCGCACGTGGTCTTGAGCAGCCCGCCGGTCAGAATCTTGACGCCGTGGAACCACGGGCGGGAACGGGGGCGAGGCCGGACCGAGCGTTTTCGGCACTGGGCACCCGACCGTCGCGAAACTTGACCCTCCAAGGGTCGCGGCCTAACATGCGTTGGTTGGTCGGGCCGCGGTGCTGCGCTCGACGACCCGCCGAACCTTCGATGCCGCTCCCGCGCATCTACTTCGAGAAACTTCTCGAGAACTCTCCCGACATCGTCGTCGCCGTCGATCGGCAGGGTCTGATCGTGTTTTACAACGACGGGGCCCGCCAGACCCTCGGCTACACGTCGGAAGAGGTGTTGGGAAAACCGGTCTCCATCCTCTACCAAAGCCGCGATCGGGCTCGGGAAGTGATGCGGGCGATGCGGAGCCAGGAGGTCGGCCCGCCGGGCATGGTGAAGAACTGCGAGACGCTCTTCCGCGCCAAGGACGGGAGCGATCTCCCCGTCGCCATCTCCGGCTCGATCGCCTACGACGAGACCGGCGCCGAGGTCGGATCCATCGGGTTCGCCAAGGACCTCCGTCAGATCCGGAAGCGCGACCGCCTCCTGACCCTCGGTGAGCTGGCCGTCAGCCTCGCCCACGAGATCAACAACCCGCTCGAGGTCATCACCAACTCGATGGAGCTGCTCGAGGAGTTCGTCCGGCGGACCGCGAGCGACGAGCAGATGATCATCGAGGGCGACCGCTTCGAGGCGGTCCAGCGCGAGGTCGCCAAGATCCACGCCATCGTCGACCGGGTCCAGGGCCTGGCCGCCGGCGACGCGTACGAAACCCGCCAGTATCTCCCCGGCACCCTGATGACCAACCTGAGCCGGGACGCGGCGACACCGGTGACAGCGTCGGCGAGCACGACGCCGGCCGAAGCCACGCCCGAAGCGGCCGCGCCGAGCAACGGCGGCGGTCCATCGATCGCGGGCCTCCGCATCCTCGTCGTCGACGATGATCTCGGCGTCTGCCAATCGCTGGCCGAGCTGCTCCGCCATCAAGGCTGCAACGCCACCATCGCGACGTCCGCGATCGACGCGCTCACGGAAACCAGCCGCCAACGCTTCGATCTGGTGGTGAGCGACGTCGTGATGCCGGACATGGACGGCTACGACCTCTACATGGATCTGAAGGAAAGCCAGCCGACGCTGCCCGTGATCCTGATGACGGGCTACCTCTACGACCGCGATCACGTCATCAAGCGCAGCAAGCTCGCCGGGCTCGCCACCGGCGTGCTCTACAAGAAGCCGATCGATCTGGAGCGTCTGAAGAAAATCATTCACACGCACTGCACGCCGAAGGGCGAGCGCGCCGACGACGGACCAGCACCGACGATTTCCTGAGCGGGTCGTGCCTCAGTCTGTTCGTGCGGCCTCTGTCTGTGTTGGCGGTGTCGCCGGCGGGTGGGTCAGGGTGTGCTCCTACGGTCGCCGGGTTGCGGCCACCCAGCGCGGGTGGCACGAACCCGGCGACCGTAGGAGCCCTCCCCGACCCGCCCGCCGGCTGCCACCACTCGCTGCCGCGAGAATCGAACTGAGACAGTATCCCTGAGCGCCTCGGGGTGACTGTCGCGCGATGGCTCTGATTGATACAGAGCCATCATGGAGATCCGGCAGACGACGCCTCCCGACGCCTTCGAAACCCTGCAGAGTGATCCGACGGCCGTGTACCTCGACGTCCGGACCCCCGAAGAGTTCGCGGCCGGGCACCCCGCCGGCGCCGTCAACGTGCCCGTGATGTTCTTCCGTGGCGGCGGCTCGAGCCCGAATCCGGATTTCGTCGCCGGCGTGCAACGCCTCATCCCGCCCGCGACGCCGGTGCTGGTCGGCTGCCAAGCGGGGGGACGCTCGCAGCGCGGCGCCGAGCTGCTGGTCGGCGCCGGCTACACCAACATCAGCAACGTCCGCGGCGGCTTCGGCGGCGCGCGCGACGAAACCGGACGGACCGTCATTCCCGGATGGCGCGAGGCCGGGTTGCCGGTCGAGACCGGCGCCGGCGGCACCAAGGCCTAGGACCCGCACGCATGGCGATCCGGATCACGAAGGTCTACACGCGCCACGGCGACAAGGGCGACACCCATCTCGTCGGCGGCAGCCGCGTCGGTAAGGACGACCCCCGCATCGAGAGCTACGGCACGATCGACGAGCTGAATGCGATCCTCGGCATCGTACGCGCCTGCAACGACGACACCCCGGCGAGCCCAGCCACCAAGCGCCTCGATCAAATCCTCCGCCAGGTGCAAAACGAGCTGTTCGATCTCGGCAGCGAGCTCGCCACCCCACCCGATGCCGCGTGGGAAGGCATGATCCGCATCGGGCCCGCGCAGATCGAGGTCCTCGAGCGCACGATCGACGAGTGTCAGGCCGATCTGAAGCCGCTCGAGTCGTTCATCCTGCCCGGCGGCGGAACGATCGCCGCGTTTCTTCATCAAGCCCGCACGGTCTGCCGCCGCGCCGAGCGCGACATCCTGCGACTCATGCGGCGCGAGCCGATCGGCGATTCCGTACTCGGCTACGTGAATCGCCTCTCCGATCTGCTCTTCGTGCTCTCGCGCTGGATGTCGCACACGCTCGGCGAGCCGGAATATCTCTGGGAGAAGGGCCTCACGTTGCCGGTCGGCCGTGCGCCCAAGGCGGTGAAGGGGAAGAAGGCATGAGCGCGCCGCTCTACATCCGCCAGCTCGAGATCGGGCCGATGCAGAACTACGTCTACCTCGTCGGCGATCCCGAGACGCGCGAGGCCGCCGTCATCGACGCCGCGTGGGACATCGACGCCATCATCGAGGCGGCAGCCACGGACGGCTACACGATCACCAAAGCGCTCATCACGCATTTCCACCCCGATCATCTCGGCGGACGCTTCATGGGCATGAGCGTGACCGGCGCGGCCGAGCTCGTCGGGAAGCTGCCGATCAAGGCCTACATCAACAAGCACGAGGCGGGATTCGTCGGCCGCGTGTCGGATCTGCCGGCCGCCGACATCGTTCCGGTCGACGCGGGCGACACCATCCAGATCGGTACCGTGCCGCTCACGTTCGTGCACACGCCCGGTCACACGCCCGGCTCGCAGTGCTTTCTCATCGACGGCAATCTGGTCTCGGGCGACACGCTCTTCATCGGCAGCTGCGGGCGCACCGATCTGCCCGGCAGCGATCCCGCGCAGCTCTACGAAAGCCTGAACACCCTGCGGAAGCTGCCCGACGACACGGTGCTCTACCCCGGGCACAACTATTCCAGCCAACCGACGTCGACGATGGGCAACGAGAAGCGCCGCAATCTCTTCATGCGCTTCGATTCGCTCGAGGAGTTCCTCGGCTTCGTCGGCCGTTGACGCCCGCCGCGCGCATCCTCGTCGCCGTCGTCGTCGCGATCGGCGCGCTCGCGGCCGGCGCACATGCCGCTCCCCTCCCCGTCACGACCGATCCCGGCGTGACGCGCGGTCCGGTGAATCTGCACGGCACGACGCGCGTCGCCGTCGCGACCACGCCACCCGCGAGCTTTCGGGCGAGCCTCGATCCCGTGCCGAACGACGCGCGCCTGCTGACGGCCGTCGCCGTCGCCGAGGGGGTGACGCCGATCCGGTTTCGCATTGCGTTCGAGGGCGACGGAGCGAGCACGCCGCTCTACGACCGCGTGCTCGACGCCGCCGACAGCCGCGATCGACGCTGGGTCGACGTCGGCGTGTCGCTCGCGGCACTGGCCGGCCGACACGGGACGCTGCTCTTCGAGACGACGCCGGCTGATGCGGGCGCGGCACCGGTGCCGGCGGGACTCTGGGCACTGCCGGACATCGCCATCTGCACCGGTGACGCGCCGAGCCTGCTGCTCGTCACGATCGACGCGCTCCGCGCCGACCACCTCGGTAGCGCCGGCTACGCCCGCCCCACCACCCCGCATCTCGATGCGTTCGCCGCCGACGCGACGCGCTTCACCCGCGCCTTCGCGGGGGGACCGAAGACGGTCCCGTCGATCCCGCAGACCCTGACCGGCACCTGGTTCTATTGGCACCGCCCCGTCTCCGGGCTGAGCGATCTGCTCGGCACCACCGGCATGCCGAGCCATGCGATCGTCAACAACCCGTACGTAGCGGGATGGCTCCGCGGCGAGCAGCCGAGCTTCGACGCCGTCCGCGCCGGCGATGAGCTCGATGCCCGGGCGATCACGAGCGCGGCGCTCCGTCATCTGACCGCGGCCGGTCGCTGTCCAACGACGCTCTATTTGCACTATCTCGACCCGCACACGCCCTACCATGCGCCGCCGCGCTGGGCGCGGCGCTTCGTCGACGGCACCGCGACCACCACGATCGGGCTCACCTGGTCCGACGTCTCGCGCGCGTGGCAGGACGCGTACGATGATGCCGATCGCCAACGCATCGTCGATCTCTACGACGGCAGCATCGCGTACACCGATCGCCAGATAGGGCGGCTGCTGCGCGGGCTCGCGCGCCGCGGCCGTCTCGACCGCACGCTCGTGATCGTCACGGCGGATCACGGCGAGGAGCTCTGGGACCACAAGAAGTTCTTCCACGGGCAATCACTCTATGACGAGCTGTTGCACGTGCCGCTGCTCGTTCGCCTCCCCGACGTCGGCCACGGACGCGTCGTCGCGGACGTCGTCCGCACCGTCGATCTCGTGCCGACGATCACCGAGACGTTCGGCCGTCCCGCCCCGGTCGGCGACGGGCGGAGCCTGCGCGCGCTCGCCGCCGGCACGCCCGACGCCGCCGACGCGGCCCGCGTCGCATTCGCGCTCGTCTCGCACGCCGAGCCGCGTACGCCCGAGCGCCAGGCGGTCCGCACCGCGACCAAGAAGCTCATTCGCGACGTCTCCGACGGCGCGGTGCAGGTCTACGATCTGGTCACCGACCCGAAAGAGAAGCGTAACCTCGGACCGGCCGCGCCTGGTGCCGCCGATCTCCAGCGCGCCCTCGACCAGGTCCGAGCGCAGCTCGACGGCAAGGGCTATCAGCTGCGGCTCGACGGCCTCGCCGACCGTCCCGTGCGCTACGTCATCGACGTCGCGAGCGACCCGCCCATCCCGCTCGTGGCCCTCGATCGCTTGAGCCTGGAGCTCGGTGACCTGTTCGACTTCAAGCCGCGGGCGAGCGCGTTCAGCGTGATGGGCACACTGACGCCCGGCGACGAGGATCATCTCCGCTTCGACGCGTTCGCCGCCGCGGGCGTCCTGAAGATCACGCTCCGCCTCGACGGCAATCCCGCCCCCGCAGGCACCCTCCGGCTCGGCGGCGGCGGCACGCCCGCAGGCGCCGTCGTCGATCTGGCCGACCCGCAGCTCGACGGCGCGCCGCCCCCGCGACCGCCGAGCGCTGCGACCGACGGCGTCACCGTCGCGCTCTGGCGCGCCTCGGCAGTCGCGAAGGCGCGGCCACCCAGCACGCTCGACGACGCGACGCGCGACCGCTTGCGACAGCTCGGCTACGTCGAGTAGTCTCGCGCCCTTCGCCGCCCGGCCACAATCACTCGCTGGCGCGCCCGCAATTGCCGACGCGCCCGGCACCTTCAGGAGACGGTTCATGAGCGAGAAGCGCGACCTCTACGAGATCGGTCAAGTTCCCCCCGTCGGCCACGTTCCGGCCGAGATGTACGCCCAGGTCATTCGGCCCGAACGCTTCGGCGAGCCGACCAAGGCGTTCAAAGTGGAGAAGGTGGCCGTTCCCGAGATCGCGGCCGACGAAGTGCTCGTCTGCGTGATGGCGGCCGGCGTCAACTACAACAACGTCTGGGCCGCGCTCGGCGTGCCGATCGACGTCGTGAAGGTGCACGCCAAGACCGGCGACACGACCGGCTTCCACATCGGCGGCAGCGACGCCTCGGGCGTCGTCTACAAGGTCGGCAGCGACGTGACGCATCTGAAGGTGGGCGACGAGGTCGTCATCCACTGCGGCATGTGGGATCGCAACGACAAGGTCGTAAAGGCCGGCACCGATCCGATGTTCGCCCCGTCGTTCCAGATCTGGGGCTACGAGACGAATTGGGGCAGCTTCGCGCAGTTCACCAAGGTGCAAGCGCACCAGTGCCTGCCAAAGGCGAAGCACCTCACGTGGGAAGCCGCCGCGGCCTACATGCTGGTCGGCGCCACCGCCTACCGCATGCTGATGGCGTGGCAGCCGCACACCGTCCAGAAGGACGACGTCGTGCTGATCTGGGGCGGCTCCGGCGGGCTCGGCAGCATGGCGATCCAGATCGCCAAGGCCCAGGGCGCGATTCCGGTCGCGGTCGTCTCGGGCGAGGACAAGTTCGAGTTCTGCCAGAAACTCGGCGCCAAAGGCTGCATCAACCGCAAGAAGTTCGACCACTGGGGCATGCTGCCCCACTGGAAGGACACGGCCGCCTACGACAAGTGGGCTGGCGGCGCGCGCGCCTTCGGCAAGGCGATCTGGGACGTGCTCGGCGAGCGCCGCAGCCCCCGCATCGTCTTCGAGCATCCCGGCGAGGACACCGTACCGACGTCGATCTTCGTCTGCGACACCGGCGGCATGGTCGTCATCTGCGCCGGCACGACCGGCTACAACGCCGTCGTCGACCTGCGGTACCTCTGGATGCGACAGAAGCGTTTCCAGGGCTCGCACTTCGCGAACGACGATCAGGCGAAGGGCCTGAACGACCTCGTGCTCGCGGGCAAGGTCGATCCCTGCCTCGGCGAAACCTATACGTTCGACCAGATCGGCCACACCCACCAGTTGATGCACGACAACAAGCACCCGGCCGGCAACATGGCGTGCCTCGTCGGCGCGCCGAAGAAGGGCATGAAAGAGCTGCCGCTCTAATCCCCGTGCAGAAACGCAGCAATTGGCTTCTGCGCTTGATCCTGCTCGGTCCGATCGTCGTGCTGATCGTCGGCACGGCGGTCGAGATTCTCCGGCGCCACTACCATCTCGATTGACGACGGCGAAGGCGCGACGCTAACTAGTCGGCATGTCCGCTTCGGTTTCTCGGGTTTTCGCCGCCGGCCTTCTTGGGCTCAGTCTCCTCGTTCCACGACTCGCGTTCGCCACCGACTTCTTCGTCTATCCCGCAACGTTCAAGGCCGTCGTGCAGATGGTCACCAACGACGACGTCGTTGTGAACCGCAAGCTCGGCAACACCGAGCTCATCAATCTGGCACTCGGCCGTTCCCTTGCGACCAAAGTCGACAAGAAGACCGAGATCCTGGCGGGCGTTGGCAGCTACGCGGATCACGCGAACGAGTCGAAGCTGATCGTCTTCGACCCGTCCCAGAACGGCGTCAATCAGATCAAGGCCGTCGTCGGAACGTTGTCGGCGCTCGAGTTCAACAACGCGTACCTGCCGTCGAAGTCCCAGGGCACCGGGTTCGGCACGGCGACGTTCCCGGCCACGACACTCGGCAATCCCGCGCAGAACGGATTCCTGCTCTCCACGATCCAGGGCGGCGGCTCCGGCTCGGGGCCCCACGATCCGTTCGTCGATGGCCCCCACAAGATCTCCGGCAAGGGCGACTGCCACGGGCGCCTCAAATTCAACTACACCGACGCAACCGGTACGCACCAGTTCGACGGCTTCGTCCTGAAGTGCCAGGGCAAGGTTTCCGGAAAGGCGATCGGGGGCTTCACCCAATAGCGCCCAGCGCGTCCGCCCGCGCGCCGCACCCCGCATGATCGCAATCGACGGCGTCTCGAAGACCTTCGGCGACCGACGCGCTCTGGACGCGATCTCGTTCGAGGTCGCGCGCGGCGAGATCCTAGCCATCCTTGGCCACAACGGCGCCGGCAAGACGACGCTCTTCGCCCTGATGCTCGGGCTCCTGCGGCTCTCCGCGGGCGACATCCTCGTCGACGGCGTGTCGGTCCGCGCCCAACCGCGCGAGGCGCGCCGGCGCATCGGCAGCGTCGTCGCACCCGCGTTCTACGAGTACCTGACCGGCTGGGACAACTTGCGCATTCTCGCGAGCTACTCGGCGCGGGTCGTCCCCGCCGACCTGGCGGCCGCCGCGCGCTTCGTCGGCCTCACCGACCGTCTGCATGATCGCGTTCGCGTCTACAGCCACGGCATGCGGCGCCGCTTGGCGCTCGCGCAGGCATTGGTCCCACGGCCCGACGTGCTGCTGCTCGACGAATGGGAGACCGGTCTCGACCCGGAAGGCCTGCGCGACATGCGCGCGCTCATCCTGCGCTTGAACCACGAGCATGGCATCACGATCGTGCTCACGTCGCACCAGCCCGCCGGTCTCGACGGCCTGTGCGAGCGCATCGCCATCATGCGCGACGGCCGCCTCCTCTTTGTCGGGCCGTGGCGGGATCTCGACACCGGCACGCCGACGGTACGCCTCGCCGTCGACGACTGGACGCGCGCACGGGCGGAGGTACACGCGCTCGGGGCGTCGGTCGGTGCCGACGGCGTCGTCATCCTGCCCGCCGGCGCTGCCATCGCCGATCTGGTGGCGGCGCTCGTAGCGTGTGGCGTTCGCGTCGAGGCGGTCGAGCCCGTTCGTGCGAACGTCCAGGACCTCTACTTCCGCGCGTTGCAGACGCCGGCCACCGACCACAGGCCGACGTGAGCGCGGTCGCGATGTTTCTCCGTCAGCTCGGATGGGAGATCCGGAAGCTCTGCGCGCGGCCGCGGAGCTATCTCGGATTCGCGGCCTGCCTGCTCTTCGAGCTGGCGCTGATCCTGCTCTATCGCACGACCGCGCTCGCCGAGCTGGTCGGCGACGTCTATTGGCGCGTACCGTCGGCGATCGCGACCACGACACTTTCCGGGCTCACCGTAGCAACCCACGTCACGGCGGAAACCACGTCCGTGATCGGCGCGCTTTTCCTGGCCCTCGTCGCGGGCGACATGATCGCCAACGAGTCGGAGGAGCGCACGCTCCACATGATTTTCTCGCGGCCAGTCACACGCGGCGCCGTGGTCCTACAGAAAGTCATCGTCTGCGTCCTGTATACGATCGTGTTCTGTCTCTTCGTCGGCGTCACGTCGCTCGGAATCGCGTTGCTCGTCGAGGGGCCGGGACCGGTCGTCGTGGTGTCAGCCAAAGAGAGCCTCGTCGGCGTCCACGAGTTCGTGCCCGGCTTGCAGCGCTATGCCCTCGGCATCGTCATGCTCGGGCCGTGCTGGGTGACGTTCACGCTGCTCGGGTTCTTCCTCTCCTGCTGCCGGATGAAACCCGGGGCGGCGACGGTCGTGGCCACGGCGCTGCTCCTCACGGATCACGTGTTGCGCATCCAACCGACGTTCGCCGGCTACCTGCCCTACAGCCTCGGGACGCGCATCCTGACCTGGCGCCAAGCGTTCGCGTACGAGATCTCTTGGCTCCGGATCGAGCGGAATCTCTCGCAGCTCCTCGTGCTCGATGTCGCGCTGATCCTTCTCGCGTGGTGGGTGTTTCGCCGGCGCGAGCTGGCGCCGTGATCATCCGACGCCCGCGCTAGTCGTCCTCGTTCGGATCCGGCCCGTTCGGATCGGAGTCGACCGGCCAGTTGGGCCTGAGCTCGCGGAGCCGAAGACCCATCGTCGTGACACGCGCCGCATGCTCCGGCGCGCTCGCCACGTTGCTCTGCTCGTACGGGTCGGCGTCGAGGTCGTAGAGCTCGCGCTCGAAGGTGGTTGCGAGATTGCCGGGCGTCACCGGGATCTCGGTGTACTTCCATTGCCCCTCGTGCACGACGGCCCAGGGATGACTGTTCGGCCACGCCTCGGCGAGAAAGTCGGTACGCCACGTCCCGGCGGGTTGCGTACCATCGAGGACGTGCAGCAGGCTCGCGCCGTCCTGGACGAGCGGAACGCCGACGCCGGCGAGCTCGGCGAACGTCGGCGCCAAGTCGACGTTGAGCGCGAACTTCGTCTCGACGCGCGGCAACGGCGCGAGCTTCGGATACCGCACCATCATCGGCGCCCGAATCGACTCCTCGTAGGGCTGATTCTTGGCGCGCAGGCGATGCTCGCCCCAGAGCCATCCGTTGTCCGCGAAGAAGACGACGAACGTAGTGTCGGCGACGCCGAGGTTCCGCAGATGCTCCATGATGCCCGTGATGCCGAAGCTCGGGTTGCCGCCGATCGCCTCGTCGACGGCTTGCAACATCTCGAGCTGGTCGATGCGGATCTGGTCGAGATCGGCGGCGTTTTGCGGCGGCGCGCCCTGCAGCCACGACGGCTTGTCGGAGACGTCGGCTTCGTTCCAGCTCGGCGGGCGCCATGGCGTCAGCGTCTGAAAGAGCCCGTCGTGGCGCGGCGCCGGAATCTGCGGCAGGTGCGGCGCTTTGAACGCCAGATAGAGAAAGAACGGCTCGCTGGCCCCGACACTCGCGCTGATGAAGCTCTTCGCCTTTTCGCGGAGGACGTCGGTAGAGTAGTCGGCGTCGGCGTGGCCGTAGGGCACCGTCGCATAGCCGCCGAGCCCGTCCGGCTCGATCATCTCGTAGTCGAAGAACGCGACGTTCTTCATGCCGCGCCACTCGGTCCACCCGGGTGGGACGTATGGCGGATCGCCGTTCTGCCACAGTCCCGTATAGCCGTTCAGATATTTGCCGATCAGGCTCGTGCGATAGCCGGCGCCCTGCAGCCACGTCGCCACCGTCGAGGCGTCGTCGAAATCGTCGGCCCCGCCGTTGTTGCCGCCGTTCTTGTAGACGCCGGTGCGGTGCGCGTACTGGCCGCGCAAGATGCTCGAGCGGCTCGGACAGCAGAGCGGCGTGGTCATGAACGCCTGCGTCAGCTCGACGCCGTCGGCCGCGAGCTCGCTCCGTGTCCGCGGCATGACGTCGTCGACCCCGTTCAACGCGTGGACGGGTCCGGTCGTATCCCAGCGTTGATCGTCGGTGAGAATGAAGAGGATGTTCGGGCGGAGCGGCTGCGGATTCGGCCCGTAACGATCAACCCAGACGCCCAGCAACGTGACGAGACAATCCCGGAGCGCGCTCGCATCGACGGGCGCTCCGGGCGTCGCGGGAGACGCGGCCGCGCACTGCGCGCCGACCGACGGCACCCGCATCGTGCTCGGATCCTGCAGCACGGTGACGACACAGTAGGTCGGGAGCTTGTCGAGTTGCTTCCGCGCGCGCGCCTCGGCCTCGAGCGGGTCCTTGCCGTTGACGAGATCCTTGAGCTTGGTGCCGACGTAGCTCGCGACGACCGTGCCGATCTTCTTCTGGCAACGCAGCTGGTCGCGGAGCCCGCTCCGGTCGACGATCGCCGCCGTCGGCGGGGCGTTGGCGCCGTACGCGATCGCAACGGCGTCGGCGACCAGCGTGCCGGCACAGACCGGCGGCGGCGTCACGTTGCACGACGCGGTCGGCCCCGAACGCAGGCGCTTGTCGGCGCAGCTCATGGCCTGGTTCAGGCTGCGCCGGACGAGTCCGGAATCCTGGCTCGTCGTGCAGGCGGCACCCGCGTGCCGCGCGACCCCCAGCACCATCAGCACGAGCACGAGCACGATACGGGACGTCAGCGGACACCGCATGTCGACCTCCTCCTGGGGAGGATTTGGTCGTACGCGGGGGCCCCGTCGTAGGCAAGACAAATCGCTTGCAACCCGAGACGCGCCTCGCATAGGCCCAGGGGTAACGAAAAGGAGATCCCCATGCGCCGTTCCATCCTTGGCTTCATCGTCCTACTCGCCTCGTTCACAACCTCCCTCACCGCGGTGCGCGCGGACGAACAGATCATTGCACCCGGCACCGGCCTGCAAAGCTCGATCGTGGCCGACACCGGCGCCAACGGCCTCTGCGAGACCACCGCCGCCAGCGGGGACATCCAAGCCGCACCGGTCGGCGGCGCCACGCCGAACCGCAACGAGATCCGCTGCGGCGCCAACAAGATCGTCGAGAGCGCCGCGGCCGGCGACGACGTCCAACTGATCGCCGTCGGCGCGACTTGTCAGAACGCCAATCGCATCGTCATCGACACCGGCGCGAACGGGATTCCCGAGACCGCGCTCGGGGGCGACGACGTCTACCCGAGCGGCATCGCCTTCGGGCTCGCACCCGCCAATACGCCGTGCGTGATCGCCGGCGCCGATGGCGTCGCACAGACGGCCGCGCCTGCCGGCGACGATGCGCAGCTGCTGACGGCCGGGACCGCCGCCCCCAATAGTGACGTCGTCCTGTGCGGCCCGAACCTCGTCGCCGATACGACCGCCAACAACTTCGCCGCCGGCGACGACGTCCAGCTCGTCCCGGTCGGCAACGCCTGTACGGCCAATCAGACGATCGTCGACGCGGGCGCCGACGGCATCGCCACCACCCGCGCCGAGGGCCCGGATCTCCTGATCAAGGTCGCCAAGTCGACCAAGATCAACATCGGGAGCGGTGACGCGACCGGCGACAAGACGATCAAGCTCGAGATCTCGAACGTCGAGTTTGGCGCGTCCGCACCGATCAGCCGTCCCTACACGCTCACCATCAGCGGCAACTCCTGCGGCGGCGGCACCGTCACGCAGCTCGACGCCGACTCGGTCACGCCCGGCCTGCAGGCCGTCGCCAACGTTCCGCTCGGCGGCAAGATCAAAGCGAGCGTGATCGCGACGGTGAAGCTCGAAAACGTCATCTCGGTCTCGAGCAAGATTCCGTTCCGCTGCACGTTCGACGTCAGCGCGGTCGCGCTCGACACCGATCCGGACGTCGACGACGCCGCGAATCCCGAAAACAACACGACGACCGTCGATCTCGAGGTGTTCGACCGGAACGACCTGTAGTCCGGCGCCGGCGCGCGGAGATCACTCGCGGGCGGCGCTCGGATCGGTGAGGGCGAGGAGCGCCCGGGCGAACGGTGCAGCCTCGACGTCGGCGAGCAGCGCGCGCACCGCGTTCGCGTAGGGCCGTACGAATGGCACCGCGTCCGGCGGGTCTTCGTCGTTGGCCCAGCGCATGCGACGCGCCGCGAGCTCCTCGACGAGATACGGCATGGCCTTGAGCGCTTCCCGGCGGATGCGGGGGTCGGTGCTGCGATAGCCCGCGAGGATCCAACCGGCCGCCCGCATGTCGCCGCCGTCGCGCAGCGCGCGCAGAACCAACATCGCACCGCGCGCGTCGTTCGGCAGCACCGCCACGGCCGCGTCTTCCGGCGTCAGGCCCGCCATCCAACGACGCGCCGCCTGTCGGCGCCGCGCAAGCTGCGGCTCGATTGCGTCGGTCATCGGCCCCGTCTCCTGCACGATCACGACCGGGCCGGCGTCAACGACGGAACGATGGGCGAGCACGTCGAAGCGGCCGAAGCGGGCCACCAGCCGATAGTTCCCCGTCACGAATTGGCGGGTCGCGAGAAAGTATCCGGGCGCACCGGCGAAGAACGTCCAGCCCGTATTGAGGGTGACGATGTAGCGCGGCGGGGTGGCGCGAAATCTCTCCAACACCGCCGTCTCGGCCTGATGATCGGGTCGCCCCGGGAACCAATAGTCCTGCGCCACGGGACTCGGGCGATTCGCCGCAAAGAGAATCCCGATCGCGGCCGGAAATGCGAAGACGGGCTCGTCCACCGCGGTGCGCTCCGCGACGAACGCAGCGGTCAGGTGCAGTGCCGAGAGATCGTCGTCCGCGGCGGGCTCGAGTCCGACGGGCAGGCCGGTCGGGATCGGCCCCGGCCGGTCCTCGGCGAGGACGGCGAGCGCCCCCGGCACCACGAGGCTCAGCTTGGTCGCCACGAGCGCGAGCATCGCAGCGGCAACGGCACCGCGAACGACGCGGCGGCCCACGAGCGCCGTCCACCGTCCCTCCTCCCACCACCCGAGCCCGCGATCGAGCAACGCAACGCCGATCAGGAGCGCGAGCGGCGCCGAGGTGATCTGATGCATGAAGTCGCTGCGCGGATACATCTGCCAGTACATCGCGATCGCGAGCACGGTGAGCACGGTGAGCGCGCGTGTGCCAGCATCGTCGCGGCCGTCACGCGCGGCCCGTCCCACCACGAAGAGCGCGCCGAAATTGGCGAGTGGTGTCAGCCAGTACAGCGCATTCTCGCCTTGGAGGAGCAGCGAGTCGCGCCACCCTTCCGGCATGACGGCAAAACGCGCGAGCCCGAGGCCCACGCAGGTCAGCACGGCGAGGCCGCCCAGAACGAGCGGGGCCGGGGCGAGGCGGACGGTGCCGTTCCGCCGACGATCGCGGCGCACCCACCACCCCGCGCCGCTCACGAGCAGCGCACCGGCAACGACCGCGAGCGCGTACGGCTCCGGGGCAGGATGCGGGCGATAGTAGAGCGTGGCGTAGTCGGATCCGAGCAGCAGCACTTCTCGCGCGAAGACCTCGCGGCCGAGCAGCATCAAGAAACGCCCCATCCACGCCAGCGTCGGCAACAGAAACACGGCACCGAGGAGCGCGAGCGCGACGACAGTCCGCATTCCACGGCCGTCGGGTCGACCGCGGGCGAACGGCCCGACGCAACCGATCGCGACGACGAGCATCGGCAGCACGTGCACGGCCGCATCCGTGCCGACGACGCGCCGGTCGAAGACGATCCACACCCCGAGCGCCATGAACGCCGACGCAACGACGGCCGCGACGCGGTCGAGGACGGTCGCGCGCCGCGCGAAGGCAACGACGATCCAGGTCGCGGCCGCGATCGCGAACGCGCCCGAGTTGGGACGGAAGGCCAGCGTCGCCGCCGCTGCCACACCCGCGACCACGAGCGGACCGGCACCATCGACCCGCACCCACCGCAGCAGCGCGAGCGCGAGCACGAGCCAAGTGACCGTCACGGGCCAGGTCGGGTACGGTACGTTGAACGCCGCGAACTCGCCCGGGTACAGCGGGACGAACACGAGCCAGAGCAGCGGCGGCACGAGCGCCATCCCTGCGCCAACCAACCGTCGCCCAACGACGTACAGCAACGCCGCCGAGGTCGCGTTCAGCACGGCGAGCACCGTCCGAATCGCGAGGGCCGAACGCCCGAGCCCGTCGTAGATCGCGACGGCGCCGTAATAGAGCCCCGGCGTGTAGCCGGTGTGAAAATCGAGATACGGGACTTGGCCGCGAAAGACCCGGTCGAACTGGAAGAGCAGAAGCCCTTCGTCCTCGACTTGAAACCCGTAGCCCCGCAGCACGCCGAGGTACGCGACCGTCCCCGCGAAGATCAGGAGCGGTGCGAGGACGCCCGACGTCGGTGCGGCGGCCCGCCGATTTTCCATGGGGGCCGCCGGCGGCGCGTCAGCCGAGCAGATTCCTCGCGATCACCTTGAGCTCGAGAATCGGCTTCACCCCCTCGAAGATCGGCAGCACGGTGGCGTCGACGACGTAGCGCGAGATCGCGAACTCTTCGGCGTAGCCCCAGCCGCCGTGCAGCTGCTGGCCTTCCTGCGTCACCCACACGGCGACGTCGGAGGAGTAGAGCTTGGCCATCGCGGGCTCGAGGGAGATCGTCTCGTCCTCATCGACGGCGCGCGCGGCCGCGTACGTCAGCTGGCGCGACGCCATGATGTGCGTGGCCATGCGGCCGAGCTTGTACTGGGTGAGGCCGTACTGGCCGATCGACTTGCCGAATTGCTTCCGGTCGGTGGCGTACTCGCAGGTGCGCTGAAGCGCGGCCTGCGCGAGACCGGTCGAGCGTCCACCCGTCTGGAGACGGCCGGCCGCGAAGCCCGCCATCTGCATATAGAAGCCCTTGCCGCGCCCACCCGACTCGCCGATCAGGTTCTCGTCGGGGACGAAGTAGTTGTCGAACATGAGCGTGTAGGAGTGCATGCCACGGTAGCCCGGCGTCGCGTCGGCTTTGCCGGTGAGGAGCCCGCCGCTCGGCTGCTTCATCTCGAAGGCATGCCCCGTGAACGCGTCCTTCGGCACGATGAACATCGAAAGACCCTTGGCACCGAGCTGCGGATTGGGATCGGTGCGCGCGAGCAGCGCCAGCACGTTGGCGCGGCCGGCGAACGTGCACCACGCCTTAGCGCCGTTCACGACCCAGCCTCGTCTGCCGTCGCGCTCCGCCGGTTCCGCCCGACACGAGAGCGAGGCCACGTCGGAGCCGGTGTCGGGCTCGGTGACCGAGACGCCGACCATGATCTTGCCGGCGGCGATCGGCGGCAGCCACTGCGCCTTCTGCTGATCGGTGCCGCCCTTGAGCAGCGCCTTGGTGAGAATCTCGGGCCGCGTAATCAAGCTGCCGGCCCCCGCGAGCGACACCGCGGAGAGCTCCTCGGTGGTGACGATCATGACGAGGTTGCCCATGCCGCCGCCGCCGTAGGCCTCGGGCACGGCCATGCCGAAGAAGCCGAGCTCGCCCATCTTGTTGATGAGCGCATCCGGCACGAGATCGTCGTGACGGTGGATGTGCTCGGCGATCGGCGCGACCTCGCTCGCGGCGAACTGCCGAACCGTATCGCGCGTCATCGCCGAGAGCTCTTCGAGTGGGCTGTTGTTCACGCCTTTGGTCTCGAGCATGTGGCGGCCGATCGCCGTGACGCGCGCGTCGCTCATGCCGGCGCGAATCGCCGCGCGCACGGCGGGCGTCGCCAGCGTCTCGTCGATGAAGCTCGGGGCAATGCCGAGGTCGTCGGCGTGAGCGTCGAGCTGGCCCGCCGCCTTGCTCGCCATCTCGGCCGCGAACATCAGCGCCATGTCCTCGATGTGTGGCTCCGAGTTGCCTTCCCCGGCGGCATACTCGGCGAGGCACTTCGCCGTCCGGACCTCGGTCGCGAAGTACGCGATGCGCTCGGCCTGGGGCTGGTGCCCATCGATGTCCTTGCCCTGATTGGTACGCGCGGAGCCCTTGGCGATGACGGTCTCCAGGGTGCGGTCGAGGGCGGTGACGAGCGTCGCGATGGCTTCGCTGGTGGACGCCTCAGGGCGCGGGATCGCATGGCTGCTCATGTTGATTTTCCTCCTGAAATGGGGTCGCGCCTTCTTATCACCGGGGTCCGGACGGGCAAATCGCGCATCGTTGACGGCCGCAGCCTCGGATCGTATGGGTAGCCGCGTTTTTCGCCGCCGTACCACACCACCACACATTCGAAGGGGGAGCATTCCAAATGGAGATTCGTCGCGTTGCCGTGATCGGGAGCGGTCAGATGGGTACGGGCATGGCGCAGGTCACTGCGCGCGCCGGCCTCGAAACCGTCTTGATGAAGATGACCCCCGGCAACGTCGAAGCCGGCAAGCAGAAGATCGGCAAGGCGCTCCAACGCGACCTCGAGAAGCAGCGCTGCACCCAGGAAGAGCTCGACGCGACCATGGGCCGCCTCACCTGCACCAGCAAGGTCGACGATCTCGCCACGTGTGACCTCATCATCGAGTCGGTGATCGAGGACCTCGACGAGAAGAAGCGCCTCTTCACGAGCCTCGAAGGCGTCGTGAACGAGAAGGCAATCTTCGCGTCCAACACCTCGACGCTCTCCATCACGGCGCTCGCCGAAGCCACCAAGCGCCCGACGCGCGTGATCGGTCTCCACTTCTTCAATCCCGCGCCGGTCATGAAGCTCGTCGAGATCGTGCCGACGCTCCGCACCGACCCCGAAGTGCTGAAAGCCGCGCAGGAGTTCACCGCCAAGGTGAAAAAGACCGGCGTCACCATCCGCGACTTCACCGGCTTCGTCGTGAACCGGCTGCTGACGCCCTACATGGTCGACGCGATGCGCACCGTGCAGGAAGGCCTCGCCTCGATCGCCGCAATCGACTCCGCGATGCAGCTCGGCGCCAACCATCCGATGGGCCCGCTCGCGCTCGCCGACTTCATCGGCCTCGACATCGTGTTCCACATGTCGAACAACCTCTACGACGAGTACCGCGAAGCGCGCTTCACGCCGCCCCCACTGCTCCGTCGTCTCGTGCTCGCCGGCTTCCTTGGCCGCAAGAGCGGCAAAGGCTTCTACGACTATTCGACCACCCCGCCGACCCCGAACGACTTCCTGGTCAGCAGCGTCGCGTAAGCGAGGGGTCGTCCGATGCTCTCCAAAATCCATCACGTCGGCGTCGTCGTCCGCGACCTCGAGCAGGCGTACGGCTTCTGGCGCGACGTGCTCGGGCTGCCGGTCATGGTCGTGAAAACCGTCGTCGACCAGGACGTCACGGCGGCGCTGCTCAAGGTCGGCGAGAGCGAGATCGAGCTCCTGCAACCGCTCTCCGACACGAGCGGCATCGGGAAGTTCCTCGCGAAGCGCGGGGAAGGCATCCATCACCTCTGCTTCGAGACCGACGACGTCGACGCCGAGCTCGCCGCCGCCAAGTCCAAGGGCATCCGGGTCATCGACGAGAAGCCGCGGCTCGGCCTCGCCGGCATGATCTGCTTTCTGCACCCGGCGGCCACCCGCGGGGTGCTGGTCGAGTACGCGCAGCCGCTCGACGAGGAGCACCACTGATGCAGGCGAAGAAAATCGACCATGTCGTCGTGGCGACACCCGACCCGACCGGTGCCGCTGCCACCTTCCGAGGCCATTTCGAGCTTCCGCCATCGGCCCCCATCACCGGCTCCCCTGCCCTCACGATCGGCCAGGCCCGGATCGCGTTCATCACGCCGCAGGGCGGCAGCGCACTCGCGGCAGCCCTCGGCGGCGGCCGCGAGGGGTTGGCCGAGGTCTGCATGGAGGTCACGAGCCTCGCCGACGCGGAAGCCGCGCTGCGCCAGGCCGGGATCCCTTTCACGGTCGAAGCCAAGGGCGCGAGCCGCGCGCTCGCCGTCGACCCGAGCGCCGCACACGGCGTTCGCCTCACCCTGGTCGAGGGGTCAGTCGGCGCGTGACCGGTCAGTCGGGCCGTGAGCGGCACGCGCGCGTACACGGCGTTAGAAATGTGGCACCGTGGTTCTCGCGGGTGCAGCGTGAGCGTAGATAGGTACTAGAAGATTCCGACCCGCGCCGTGGCACACCCGTTGCTGTTCGGCCGCGAGGATCGTGCAATGTCGACAAACTTCTCGACTTGGAAGCCGATGACCCCCGCGCTGATCGCGGAGGCGCCAACCTGTCCCGGCGTTTACGAGCTCGCCAGTCTGGTCCGCACCGTGGTCTTCATCGGTGCCGCCGCTGAGAGCCTGAGCGACGCCCTCACGCAGCACATGAAAACGCCCGCCAGCCTGCACCCGCATTTCGGGCGACTGTATTTCCGGGTCGCGCCGCTCGACGAGCCCGAAGGCGCGCAGACCACCCTGATCGAGGAGTTCCGCGCCAGCCACAGCGGCGCGTTCCCCGCGGCGCAGCTGATCCAGCCGTCGCCGTTGCCGGAGATGCCCCGGCGCCATCTGAAAGCGGTTTAGTTCCGCCGGAGCACGTAGATCCGGTCGGTGTAGGCCCACCAGGTCGGGAACTCGACCGTCCGATCGACGCGGTAGCCCGCCAGCGGCGTGTTGGCGATGACCCACGGGAGGCCGTCGGCCTTCGACGTCACGTGCGGCACGTCGAGGGTCGGGTCCTTGCCGGGCGGCAGGCGCTCCGGATGCGCGTAGAGGCGCCAGCCGTTCTCGACGTAGCCGGCGTCGAGATCGATCTCGGGCACGCCCGCCGCGCGGAGCTCCGCTGCGGTCGCCTCGACCGCTCGCGCATACGCCAGCATGTCGCGCGTCCCCGTCACGTCGACGAACGCCATCAGCGCGAGTAACCCCGCGGCGACCGGCCGTCGCCACGACGCGACCGGCGCTGCCGCGTCGGCGAGCGCGAAGGCGACCCCGACGACGACGAGCGGCAGATAGTAGCGGTCGTAGAAGAACCACAGCACGAAGCAGAGACCCGCCGAACCGAGCCCGAAGCCGGCGACGCACGCCCACGCCGGTGTCCGCAGCCACCCGCCACGACGAAGCCCATCGGCGATGCGCCCGCAGAGGACCGCGCCGGCGACGAGACCGATCACCGTCGCGGCAATCGCACAGGCCGCTCCGGCGACTGTCCGCCCCGGCGCCCCTTGCAGCAACGGCCGCGCGGCGCCGAGCTCCTCGATGCTCGTCGTGTGGGCGAACTTGAGCGCCGACACGGCCGACTCCGCGAAATGCGACGTCACGAACGCCACGGCCAGCAAGACCGCCGCGCCGATCCACGTCGCGCGCCGCGGCGCCGGACCGAGCGCGACCAGCACCGGCACGATCGCGAGCCCGACGTGTGCCAGCATGCTGAGGCCCGCCTCGACGTAGACCATAGGCGGCACCAGGAAGATGAACGAGAGGCGCATCACGCGGTATTGCACCCCGCCGTCGCCGCCCCACGGGAAGAGCCGGGTCGCCGCGGACGACGCGACTGCCATCACCACGATCGTCGCGAGCGAGCAGACAATCGCGCGCCGCCGGAGGTGCGGGTTCGGGAGCGCGAAGGCGCCGAGAAAGAGACCGGCGGGCAGCGCGATCGCGACCGGCCGCACCAGGAACGCCAGCACCGCAAAGCAGAGCCCGACGACGGTCGTGCGCTCGTGCCCCTGGCGCAGACCCGCGACCAGACCCCAGACGCTCGCGAGCGTGAGCGCCATGAACGGGACGTCGGTCATGTAGCTGAACGCGAGCACGAACATGTTCGGGTACAAGGCGACGGTGGCAGCCCCGATCGACGCCGCGACGACGGACGCTCCGAGGGCACGCAGGCCGCCATACGCCGACAAGGTTCCGAGCAACCAGAACACCAGCGTCGAAACCCGGAGCGTCGTGAACGAGAACCCGCCGAGCCACGCGAAGAGCGTCCCCCACCAGATGTGTACCAGCGGGAGCGTCGAGCTCCACGGCGAGACGTGGAAGCCCTGCCCGTTCAGAATCTGCTCGACGCTGATCGCGTAGCACCAGTCGTCGAGCAGCGAGACGTCGGCGCGCGGGTCGACCAGCACCACGGCCACCACCCACGCGACGACGAGCGCCGCGACCGCCCGCACATCGTCACGGCTCACAACCTCACGGCTCACGCGGCTGAAAGAGCATTCGTATCGGTGGAGAGCAAGCCGGGGCGTGGCAGCACGCAGGATTCGATGACAAAAGGTCGCCGGTGACGACCGCCCCCACCGGCATCTGGCAGCCACCGCTGCGGCGTCTGACGTTCGGCCTCGTGCTCGTGGTCGTCGCCACCGCCTTCGAAGCGCTCGCCGTCGCCACCATTTTGCCGACGACGACCGCCGAGCTCGGCGGCCTCGAGTGGTACGGCTGGACGTTCAGCGCCTTCATGCTCGCGAACCTGGTCGGCATCACCGTCGGCGGCAACGAAACCGACCGGCGCGGACCCGCGCGGCCGTTCGTGCTCGGCACGTTGCTGTTCGCGGGCGGCCTCGTCGTCAGCGGCTTCGCGCCGTCGATGCCGGTGATCGTCGCTGGCCGCACGTCGCAAGGCTTCGGCGCGGGCCTCTTATCGGCGGTCGCCTACGCGTCGATCGCGCGGGCGTACGCCACCGAGCTCCAGCCGCGCATGCTCGCGACGTTGTCGAGCGCGTGGGTCATCCCGGGACTCGTCGGCCCCGGCCTCGCCGGCGTGATCGCGGAGCACGCGGGCTGGCGCTGGGTGTTTCTCGGATTGGCGCCGCTCCCGGCGTTCGCGGCGCTGCTCGTCGTGCCGGCACTCCGGGAGATGCCGGGCGATCCGACCACCCCCGACCAGAGCCACCGGACGTGGCACGCGATCCAGCTCGCCGTCGGCGCGAGCGTCGCGCTCGCGGGGCTCGGCGTGCACGCCTGGGGGTGGGCGATCGCGTTGGTCGTCGCGGGTGTCGCCATGGCCCTGCCCGCGCTCAGCCACCTCTTGCCCGCGGGGACCCTCACGGGCCGCCCCGGCTTGCCCGCCGCCGTCGCCACCATGGCGCTCTTGAACTTCGCGTTCTTCGGCACCGAAGCGTTCGTGCCGCTCGCGATCGCCGACGTCCGCCACGCCGGCGTCTATCTGACGGGGTTGTCGCTCACCGCCGCCGCGCTCACGTGGACGAGCGGCGCCTGGATGCAGGTCCGGCTCGCGACGCGCGTCGCGCGCCACGTCGTCATCGTGAGCGGCCTCGTGATGCTCGCCGTCGGCATCGCCGGCACGCTCGCGCTCTTGTCGTCGCACGTCCCGCCGTGGTTCGCGGTCGTGGCATGGGCCGTCGCCGGCCTCGGCATGGGCCTCGCCTTCACCACCTGCTCGGCTGCGATTCTCGAAGCCGCCCCCCCCGGCCAGGAGGGATCGGTCTCGGCGTCGTTGCAGCTCGCGCAGGTGCTGGGCGCGGCGCTCGCGACGGGAATCGGCGGCGCGATCGTGGCGGCGCCGTTCGCGGGGGTGCCGCCGGTATGGGGGATCGGGGTGGTGGATGGGTTGATGCTCGTGGCGCTCGCGGCATCGATCGCGACCGCGCGTCATGTCGGCGTGAGCAGCGCGGAGCTACGACCTGGCGGCGAATCCCGTTGATGCCACGCTCAGTGTTGACGATACCGCTGCTGGACGTGTGACTGCCGAATCGCGACGGCGTGTCGGCGTTCTTCGATCGACACACGTGAGGGCGCTACGGTAACCGCGGTCGCCACGGCAGCGACGGCGACCTTCGTCACCACCACCGTCGGCAGCTCCCCCGGCACCTCCGCGTACGTCCAGCGGAACGTCATGAACCCGACCGGCAAGCCCGTCGTGTCGAGCCAGTTGGCAATGCCGGGGTCGCGGTGCGCGATCACGTACCGCGCGACGCCCTCCGATTCCCACTCGGTCTGGAACCCGTTCAGGCTGCTCTGGTGATTCGCGTAGTCGAGCGACTCGCCCCACAGGTTCGCGAGATGGAACCCTTGATAGAGCGGCGGCACCGGCACGCGGAGCTCGACGACGAGCGCTTCGTCGTCGGGGAGCTCGTAGACGCCGCCGGCGTAGACGTTGGTGCTCTGGCCGCCGCCGGTTGCGAGCGTCGCGGCGTTCGGGGCGTTGAAGTCGTTGCGGGGCATGAAGCGTTTGCCGTCGCCGTTCATGTCGGCGTGGGTTTCGAGCACGACGGCGTAGAACTCGTTCCAGAACTTCATCTGGTTCTCGACGATCGCGGCCATGCGGCGGAGCTGATCGGCGGTGCGCGGAGGGTCCAATGGCGCGGGCGGCGTGCCGTCGTCGTCGAGGCTCACGAGCTCGAGATCGAGCGCGTCCTCGTGCTCCCAATCGTGGAAGAGCTCGCGCAGCGTGAGATGACGCGCGACGTGGACCGTGGCAGCGCCACCAGGTTCACGCGCCGGGCGCACTTTTTTCGTGGCGACGAAGTTGCCGCTGTAGCCGTCGGGACGCTCGGGCGCGACGAGGATCTCGAAGCTGCCGTCGGCCGCGACCGCGAGCTTCGACGAGTCGATGGCGCCGGTGCCGGCACGGCTGCCGGGTCGGAGCTCGGCGATGCTGCCGCTGTCGCCGGCATACGCGGTCCCGGCCTCGAGAATCACGTACTGCGGCGGCTTCCGTCCCGGCCGGACGCGAGCCTGCAGGCGGTAGCGCCGGTTCCCGTCGATCTCGGCGTTCAGATAAAGCGCGTCGGCATTGTCGATCGTCGATTTGCTGATCGGCTGGATGGCGCGGCGAAAATGCGAACGGGCGGGGTCGGCGTGGAAGGCGCGCTCGAACGCGCCGTGCGCCCACCCGAGCAGGTAACGATAGCCCTCGGCGAGCACGCGATCGGACGGCGGCGGGGCATGCAGCTTCGGGTCGTCGATGGCGTCGCGCGCCCGGCCGAGCGCGGCGATCAGATCGTCCCATGCCGCGCGCAACGTCGCGGCGGTCTCGCCACCTTTGATAGCTTCGCTCATGGCAACGTCTCCCAACCGAACTGCTCGTAGAGATCGGCGAGCGCGCTCCGGATCTCGTCGCGACGCAGGCCGAACTCTTCGAGGCTGTAGGTGTGGCTCGACTCGTGCGAGCGTTCGCGCGCCTGCTGCGCGGCGAGCGCGCGTTCGAGCTGCGGCGACGTCGGGAAGCCGAGCCGTTCGTAGACCGCGCGCACCGTCGTCGCCGGCGCCGTGACGAGGTCGCGATAGTCGACGATCGCGTGCGGCGTCGACGGCCGATCGCGCAGGACGTCGAGTGGGTAATGGTAGGTGTGGAACGACTGATCCGCGAGCACGCGCAGCGACTTCGCCATGCGCGCCGCGTCCCAGCGCCGCCGCGACCAGCCGGTCTGCATCAGCTTCAAGAGGCTCGGGATCGTCTCGCTCGGATCGCGCACGCAGACGACGATGCGCGCGTCGGGAAACGTGTCGATCAGGCTCGCGACCCGCCCCGAAAAGACCGGGTTCTTGCTGAGGTGAATCTTCTCCGGCCCGTTCAGATAGAGCTGGCGGCGGACGCAGTCGGCATAGAAGCGCATGAGTCGGCGCCGCTTCGCCGGCGGCATTTCGTCGACGTGGTAGAAATCGAGCTCGCCCATGTAGGGCAGCACGACGATCCAGTAGCCCGACGCGCACGAGTAGGTGAGGAGAAAGTCGTCCTCCTCCGGAATCGTCAGGCCCATCTTGTGGATGTGGCGCATCGGCCCGAACGTCCGCTCTTCCCAGACGCGTACGCGGCGCTCGATCGGCCCGCCGAGGCGGCGATCGCAGGCGGCGAGGAAGCGGATCACCTTCTTCTGCAGCAGCGACGGGAAGAAGAGCTCGTAGTAGAGGAAGACGCTGAAGCGCGCCTCGTCCTCGCTCATGAGACGGTGCAGCAGCGTGGTGCCGCTGCGCGCGTGGCCGACGATGAAGACCGGCGTCCGGACCTCGACTTTGCGGAGCCCCGGAAAGAGCAGCCCGTCGAGGAAGAAGCAGATGGCGTGGAAGCTCGCGACCAACGGCACGACCAGAAGCAGACGCACGAGGAGCTTCCGACGCGTGCGGGCGTGGGTTTCGCGAGCGGCGAGACGGATCATGCGACGCCAGGTCGCGAAGTCGAAGTACATCAGCATCGGCGGGGCGGGCTTGTAGCACAGCCGCCGCCGGGTTCCGCACTCGGATGGACGCCCGGCAACTCTTCATGGCAGGTTCCTCCGCCCCCCTGGATCGCGGGCCGTCGAGCCCCGCTGCACGAAAGGAGACTTTCCATGCGTAGTACCCTTGCCGCCGTCATCATCGGACTCACCCTCGCCGCCGGTCCCGCCATGGCAGGCATCGTCGACACGCCGCTCCCGGCTGGGACGAAATTCCTCTATTCGGTGCCCGGCGTCATGAACACGCCGACCGGGTTCGGAACGTTCTTCGCGTGCACGAACGCCGACAAGAAAGACGCGACCCTTGGCGTGGAGGTCTTCGGGGCCGCCGGCGGCGCACCGCTGAACGTGTTGGCAACCACGTCGGTTTCCGTGGCGGTCGGTGCCAGCGTCATGATCGGAACGCGAGACGCGGCGGGCGGGGGCTTCGCGCTCGACCAGAATCTCGATCTCGCGACGACGCTCACGAGGGGCTCCGCGCGCATCCTGGCCTCGTCGACCAAGTTTCTCTGCACGGCCTTCGTCGTCGACGCCGTCGGCTTTACGGGAACGAGTTGGCCGCTCAACGTCGTCGCCAAGGCGAAGCAGAAGGCTGCGAACTGATTCGAATACCCTGAGCACTTTTGCCTTGATTTCGCCTCGGTGTTTCGCTAGTTCTTCGCCTACCGCATCGAGCGGCTCGGAGGCGAAACCCACCCGCCCACCTCCCCGCTTTCCGAGGCCCGCGCGCGTCGTCTCACCCCAGTCGGCGCGCGCGGGCTCCGCTCGGTTCGGGCCTCTCTGCTGAGAGCGGCCGCCTCGTCTCGGCCAAGAGGCGGCCGTGGGCTGCAGCGCTTCGCGCTCCAGCGTGAAAAAGAACCTCGCGCGTTGCAACGGCTCGAAGAGGTTCGCCCCGCGACTTCTCGACGCGAGACGAAAGTCGAACGGGTCGAATATCCCGGCGTGGGGATGGACCACGGGCCGTTCGAGCTCGAGCGGCCGTTGCGCAGGGCGGGCGTTGCTGCCTCTTTTGGCGGCACACCCGATTCACGACCCGCGTGAACGACCGAGAATCAACGGCAGCGCGGTGGCACGGAACGCGCTACTGTGCCGGACGGCACTGCTGCGCCCACCTGACCATGGCCCTACACGTCGCACTCCATCATCGCACCACCTATCGCTACGACCGCATCATCACGCTCGGTCCGCAGACGATTCGGCTGCGGCCCGCCCCGCACACGCGGACGCCGATCCTGAGCTACTCGCTCTCGGTCAGGCCAGCGGAGCACTTCCTCAACTGGGCGCAGGACCCGCAGAGCAATTATTTCGCGCGCGCGGTCTTCACCGAGACGACCCGCTTCCTCGACGTCGAGGTCGACCTGATCGCCGACATGACGGTGATCAATCCGTTCGACTTCTTCGTGGAGACGGCCTCCGAGAATTACCCGTTCACGTACGACGCGGGCCTCGAACGCGCGCTCCGGCCGTATCGCGAGACCGAGCCCGTCGGGCCGCGGCTGCGGGCGTGGCTCCAGGGTGCGGGGAGTCCTACCGGCCGCACGATCGACGTGATGGTCGAGCTGAACCGACGCCTGCACGGCGACATCGGCTACGTCATCCGCATGGAGCCGGGCGTCCAGACCTGCGACGAGACGCTGGCACTCGCGCTCGGCTCGTGTCGCGACACCGGCTGGCTGCTCGTCCAGATCCTTCGCCACTTCGGCTTCGCCGCGCGCTTCGTCTCGGGCTACCTCATTCAATTGAAAGCCGACGTGGTATCGCTCGACGGGCCGTCGGGTCCGGCGCAAGACTTCACCGACCTGCACGCCTGGGCCGAGGTCTATCTGCCGGGCGCGGGCTGGGTCGGGCTCGACCCGACCTCGGGTCTCCTCGCCGGCGAAGGCCACATTCCGCTCGCGTGCACGGCCGAGCCGTCGAGCGCCGCGCCGATCGACGGCGCGCTCGACGAGTGCGAATCCGAGTTCGAGTTCGCGATGTCGGTCACGCGCGTCCGCGAAGACCCGCGCGTCACGCTGCCCTATTCCGACGAGCAATGGTCCGCGATCGACGCCCTCGGCCACGAGGTCGACGCGCGCCTGAACGCGAGCGACGTGCGGCTCACGATGGGCGGCGAGCCCACCTTCGTCTCGATCGACGATCGCGACGGCCCGGAATGGAATCTGACGGCGCTCGGACCCGACAAGCGTCGGCTCGCCGGGCAACTGGCGCGTCGTCTCCGTGACCGCTTCGCGCCAAAGGGTCTCCTGCACTTCGGCGCGGGCAAGTGGTACCCCGGCGAGCCGCTGCCGCGCTGGGCACTCGGCTGCTACTGGCGTCTCGACGGCGAGCCGGTGTGGGAGAATCCCGCGCTCGTCGCCGACGACGAAACCGACTACGGCCTCACGGCCAGCGACGCGGAGCGTTTCACGCACGCGCTCGCGCGCCGCCTCGGCGTCGATCCGGGCTTCGCCGTCGCCGGCTTCGAGGACGTCTGGTACTACCTCTGGCGCGAGCGCCGCCTGCCGGTGAACGTCGACCCCTTCGACTCACGCCTCGAGAATCCCGAGGATCGCGACCGTCTCGCCAAGGTCTTCGAGCAAGGGCTCGCATCGACCGTCGGCTACGCGCTGCCGATCGCGCCGAACACCAATGCGGCGACGGGCCAACGCTGGCAGAGCGGGCGCTGGTTCCTCCGTGCCGAGCGCATGTATCTGCTCCCGGGCGACTCGCCGATGGGCTTTCGCCTGCCGCTCGACTCGCTCGCGTGGGTCGCGCCCGAAGAGTTTCCGTACCTGATCGACGTCGATCCCTTCGCGCCGCGTCCGCCGCTGCCGCTGCGCTGGACGCGCATCAGCGGCCAGCCGCGCATCGCGGCGCGCGCCGACGACGGCCCGGCCCGCGCGCTCCCGCTGCGGAGCGATCTCGGCGGTTCCGGCACGCCTGGCGGGCACACCGGGCTCGCCGGGCTCTCAGAACTTGCGCCCGGCCCGGGTGCGTCGGCGGTCGACACCGTCCGGACCGCGCTCTGCATCGAGCCACGCGCGGGCCGGCTGCACGTCTTCATGCCACCGCTCGCCGAGCTCGCCGACTATCTCGAGCTGATCGCGGCGGTGGAGGACACGGCGGCCGAGCTCCGTATGCCGGTGCTCGTCGAGGGCTATCATCCGCCGAGCGATCCGCGCTTGCGGAAGCTCGAAGTCACGCCCGATCCCGGCGTCATCGAGGTCAACCTGCACCCGGCCGGTGGCTGGGACGAGCTCGTCAGCAACACGACGATCCTCTACGACGAAGCGCACCATACGCGGCTCGGCACCGAGAAATTCATGATCGACGGCCGCCACACCGGCACCGGCGGCGGCAATCACCTCACGCTCGGCGGCGCGCAGGCCGCGGACAGCCCGCTGCTGCGACGGCCCGATCTGCTGCGCAGCCTGCTCGCGTACTGGCACAACCACCCGTCGCTTTCCTTTGCATTCTCAGGATTGTTCATAGGTCCAACGAGCCAGTCACCCCGGGTGGACGAAGCGCGAAACGACGCGCTCTACGAGATCGAAACCGCCTTCCGCCAGGTGCCCGAGTATCGCGAGGTCCCGCCCTGGCTCGTCGATCGGCTGTTCCGGAATCTCCTCGTCGACGTGACCGGCAATACGCACCGCACCGAGTTCTGCATCGACAAGCTCTACAGCCCCGACTCGTCGCGCGGCCGGCTCGGGCTGCTCGAGCTCCGCAGCTTCGAGATGCCGCCGCACGCGCGCATGAGTCTCGTGCAGCAGCTCCTCGTGCGGGCGATGGTCGCGCGCTTCTGGGATCAGCCCTACAGCGGGAAGCTCGTGCGCTGGGGCACCGAGCTGCACGACCGCTTCATGTTGCCGCACTTCGTCGCGCAAGATCTCGAAGACGTTTGCAGCGATCTCGCGCAGGCGGGCTTTCCGTTCGCGGCCGAGTGGCTGGCGCCCCACCTCGAGTTCCGCTTCCCGTTGATCGGCACCGTCGCCATGCGCGGGGTCGTGGTCGAGCTGCGGAACGCGCTCGAGCCGTGGCACGTGCTCGGTGAGGAAGGCGCGGCCGGCGGCGCCGTCCGGGGCGTCGACTCGTCGATGGAGCGCTTACAAGTGCGGACGATCGGCATGGTCGACGGCCGTCACGTCCTCACGTGCAACGGCCACGCGGTGCCGCTGCACCCGACCGGCACCAACGGGGAGTTCGTGGCCGGCGTCCGCTATCGCGCTTGGTGCCCGCCGTCGGCGCTGCACCCGACGATTCCGATCCACTCGCCGCTCGTCTTCGACCTGGTCGACACCTGGAACGGGCGCTCGCTCGGGGGCTGCACGCATCACGTCGTGCACCCTGGCGGGCGGAGTTACGACACCTTCCCCGTGAATGCCTACGAAGCCGAGGGCCGCCGGGTGGCGCGATTCTTCCCGTTCGGGCATACGCCGGGAGCCATGACGCCCCAGCCCGCTCACCGCGACCCCGAGTTCCCGTTCACGCTCGACCTCCGGCGCGCCTGAGGCCACGCACGTGAGCACGACGTCGCCGTCCGCCGGCCCATCGACGACGGGCTCCGCTCTCGCGACGACGGGCTCCGCCCTCCCGACGACGGGCTCCGCCGCTGCGACGATGGGCTCCGCGCTCGGCGCCGACGCGGATCGCCGACTCACCTACACGCCGGCCGCGGACGTGTGGGACGAAATGCTCGCCGCGCCCGGCGAGCCCCGCGCGCACTGGGTGCCGCTCGTCCGTTGGCTGCGCGGCCAGGGCAAGACCGAGATGGCGCGGCGCTGGGAGCAAGGCCGGCGCCTGATCCACGAGAACGGTGTCACGTACAACGTCTACGGCGATCCGCGCGGCATGCACCGGCCGTGGGAGCTCGACGCGCTGCCGCTGGTCGTGTCATCGGCCGAGTGGAGCCGGGTCGAGCACGCACTCGCGCAACGGGCCCGCGTGTTGAATCTCGTACTCGCCGATCTCTACGGCCCGCAGCGCCTGGTGCGCGACGGCCTGCTGCCACCCGAGCTCGTCTACGCGAATCCGGCCTTTCTGCGGCCGTGTCACGGCATCACCCTGCCCGGCGACATCGCGTTGCACGTGTACGCCGCCGACCTCGCGCGCGCGTCCGACGGCGGCTTCTGGGTGATCGCCGACCGGACGCAGGCGCCGTCAGGCGCCGGCTACGCGCTCGAAAACCGCATCGTCGTCTCACGCACGCTACCCGAGATCTTCCGCGAGAACCGGGTGCAGCGGCTCGCCGCCTTTTTTGGAACGCTCCGCGATACGCTGCGCGGGTTGGCGCTCCGGCATCGGGAAAACCCGCGGATCGTGCTGTTGACGCCGGGGCCCTACAACGAGACCTATTTCGAGCACGCCTATCTCGCGCGCTATCTCGGCTTCACGCTCGTCGAGGGCGCCGACCTCACCGTCCGCGACAGCGTCGTCTATCTGAAGACGCTCGGTGGCCTCGAGCCGGTCGACGTCATCATGCGCCGTCTCGACGACGCGTTCTGCGATCCGCTGAGCCTCCGCACCGACTCGTCGCTCGGCGTCGCCGGGCTGATGCAGGCCGTCCGCGCGAACAACGTCGTGGTCGCGAACAGCCTCGGGAGCGGCGTCGTCGAGACGGCGGCGCTGATGGCGTTCCTGCCGAGCCTCTGCAAGCACCTGCTCGACGAGGAGCTCGCGATGCCATCGGTCGCGACGTGGTGGTGCGGTCATGACGAGGCGCTCGATTACGTCGTCGAGCATCTCGACGAGCTCGTCATCAAGCCGGCGTTCCCGGTCTTCGGCCACGAGCCGATATTCGGCAGCGCGCTCTCGGCGGCGGCGCGGGACGACCTGCTGGCGCGCGTCCGCGCCCGGCCGCACGAGTACGTCGCGCAAGAGCAGGTCGCGCTCTCGACGGCACCGGTCTGGACCCAGGAAGGCCTGCAACCGCGCCACGTCGTGCTGCGCACCTTCGGCGTCGCGAACGGCGACGACTATCGCATCATGCCGGGCGGCCTCGCGCGCGTCGCAACGTCGCGCGACTCGCTGGTCGTGTCGATGCAGCGCGGCGGCGGCAGCAAGGACACCTGGATCGGCTCCGACGGGCCCGTGAGCGCGATGACGTTGCTCCGTCCGCCCGGCGCGCCGATCGAGCTCACGCGCGGCGGCAGCGAGCTCCCCAGCCGCGTCGCCGACAACCTCTTCTGGCTCGGCCGCTACATCGAGCGCGCCGAGGGCACGGTCCGCTTGCTGCGCGTCATCCTGGCGCGGCTCGCCGACGAGGCGAGCGGCAGCGAGGTGCCCGAGCTGACGACACTGCTGGCAGCACTCGCCGGACACGTCGGGCTCGAAGAAGGCCTGGCGCCGCCGGTCGGTGACTTCGACGCCGCCACCCGCGAGCGCGCCGTCCTCGACTTCCTCCGCGCCCATGCCCCGGCCCGTGCGCTCCGGCCGACGCTCGCGTCGGCGCAGCGCCTGGCGTCGATCCTGCGCGATCAGATCTCGCTCGACACCTGGCGCGTGCTGAATCAGCTCGCGGATCATTTGCCGTCGCGGACCGCGCTACACGGGGTCACGCTCGGCGACGCCCTCGAGCGCATGAACGAGCTCGTGCTCGGGCTCGCCGCCTTCAACGGCCTCAGCGTCGAGAACATGACCCGCGGCCAGGGCTGGCGCTTCACCGACATCGGCCGCCGCATCGAGCGCGCGCTCTTCCTCGTCACCCTCTGCCAAGAGACGATGATCACTCCCGACGCCGACGAGACGCGCATTCTCGAAGCCCTGCTCGAAACCGCCGACTGCGCGATCACCTATCGCCGCCGCTACCTCGGCACGGTGCAGCCGGCCCCCGTGCTCGATCTGCTCTTCACCGACGAGACCAATCCGCGCTCGCTCGTGTTCCAGGTGCGGGCGCTCGCCGAGCACGTCGAACGCCTGCCGCGATCCGGCGGTGAAGCGCTCCGCACCACCGAGGAGCGGACGGCGATCGCCGCACTCGCACGCCTCCGCATGGCGCGGCCCGAGGAACTGGCCGCAGTCGGCCTCCATGGCGAGCGCGTCCAGCTCGCCGACATGCTCGCCGACCTCGGGAACGAGGTCATCACGCTCTCGGACACCATCACCCAGAGCTATCTGAGCCACGCGGCGACGACGCGTGCATTGTCCGGCTATGCTTTCGGAGGTGCGGTGTGAATTACCGCGTGCGGCACACGACCCGGTACAGCTACACCCACCCGGTCGCGATCGCGCACAACGAAGTACGGCTGACGCCGCGGAGCGGCGGCGTCCAACAGGCGCGCCGCACCCAGCTCGCGATCGACCCGGCGCCGTCGGTGCTGAGCCAGCAACAGGATTTCTTCGGCAACACGATCCACTTTTTCACGCTGCAAGCGCCGCATCACGAGATGACGGTGACCGCCGTGAGCGACGTGACACTGTGGAGCGAGGTGCCACCGAAGCCCGCCGACACGACGCCCTGGGAGCAGGTGCGCACCGCGCTCGCCCAGGATCTGACCGCGACCGGCCTCGACGCGTTCCAGTTCGTGTTCGAATCGCCGTACGTGCGGTGGGACGACGACACCGCCGCCTACGCCGCGCCGTCGTTCCCGGCCGGACGCCCGATCCTCGAAGGGGCCCTCGATCTCACCCGCCGCATCCACGCCGACTTCAAGTACTCGCCCGGCACGACCTCGGTCGCGACGCCCGTGCACGAGGTCCTGAAAGACCGCCGCGGCGTCTGTCAGGACTTCACGCATCTCCAGCTCGCGTGCCTGCGCTCGCTCGGTCTGGCCGCGCGCTACGTCAGCGGGTACGTCCTGAACCTCCGCACCAAGCCGAGTGACAAGCCGAGCGACAAACTCGGCGACAAGCCCCCCGACAAGGCCGCGACCAAGACGCCCGAGCGCATGGTCGGGGCTGACGCCTCGCACGCCTGGCTCGCGGTCTACGACCCCGCGATCGGCTGGACCGACCTCGACCCCACCAACAACACGATCCCGAGCGACCAGCACGTGACCGTCGCGTGGGGCCGCGACTACGGTGACGTCAGCCCGGTGAAGGGTGTGATCCTCGGGGGCGGCACCCACACGATCGCCGTCGCCGTGGACGTCGCACCGGTTCCGTAGGTACACCTCCGCCCATGAACGGCGGCCTCTTCGACTGGATCCGGCGGATGGGCGTGCACGAGGCCTACCACCTGAGCCCTGCCAACCGCCTCATTCACTGGATGTGCATCCCGATCGAGCTGGCCGCGGTGCTGAAGCTCTTCGCGCTGGTGCCGGCGCCGTTCGATCTGTCGCTGCTCGCGATCGTCCTGGTCGGCGCGGTGTACGTCGCGGCCGACGTGGCCGGCGGCGCGCTGATGATCGCGCTGCTGCTGGGGCTCCGGGCGCTGGTGTTGCCGTGGACGACGGGGCGGCTCGTGCTCGATGCCGGCGCGGCGGCGCTCACGTTCGGCGCGGCGTTCGTCTTTCAGACCCGGGTCGGCCACGGCGTGTTCGAGCGCGGCGTCGACGACACCGCAATGAACCTCGCCGAGCTCGCGGAGACCCGGAATCCGATTCCGACGCTGCTCGTGTTCGCCTACCACGGGTTCGAGCTGCTGTTCGCGCTCGGCTACCGCCCGGGATTGTCGCAGGCGATCACGCGCCATCGGAACGCCGAGCTCGGACGCATGCGCAACGATCCGCGCCGCGGCTGACTGACCCAAGCCTGCTAGGCGAGCGCGCGGGCCCGGGCCGGCGTATCCGACACGGCCTTCGTGCTCGTGTCGGTCGCGCGCGGCGCCGCGGCCAGGTCGGGGACCAGCAGCTCGACCACCGTCCCGCCGGTCTGCCCCGGCGTGATCCGGCAGTCACCGCGCAGCAACGAGAGACACACGCGCACGAGGCTCAAGCCCAAGCCGACGCCGTCGTGCCGCCGGCTGTGACTGTCGTCACCCTGGCGAAAGAGCTCGAAGATCCGTCCGAGCTGCGCGGGCGCGATGCCGATGCCCGTGTCGACGACGCGGATCACCGCGCCGTTGCCCCCGGGCTTCCGGCTGGCCTCGATCCGGACCTCGCCGCGCTCGGTGAACTTGAAGGCGTTCCCGACGACGTGGAAGAGCACGCGCTTCAGGAGGTTCGGGTCGGTGTGCAGCTGCGCCGCGTCGGGCGCGATCGTCACGACGAGCACCGGCGCGTCGGCCGCGCCGTGGCGCGGCATCGACTCCGCCACGTCGCGCACGACGTCGGCGAGATCGACCGCCGTCCCGGTCGGCGCGATCTGCGTCGTCTCGGCGTCGACGAAGAACAGCATGTCCTCGACCAGCTGGTGCAGGTGCCGGCCGTTCGCGAAGATCCGGTCCAGGTACTCCGCCTGCTGATCGTTCAACGGCCCGACCAGCTGCTCGCGCAGCAGCGACCCGAACCCCAGGATCACCGACAACGGCGTGCGGAGCTCGTGGGACATGAGCGCGAGGAAGGTGTTCTTGGCGCGGTTCGAGCGGATGAGTGAGCTGGCGAGATCGCCGATGCGCGCCGACTGCGCCCGCAGCGTTTCCTCGTGCTCGACGACCCGACTGCGCGTGGTGCCGAGCTCGGCCTCGAGCCCGTCCTGCATCGCGGTCATCGAGAGCCGCATGTGCGCGATCGTCACGACCTGCGCGATGATCTCACCGACCAGCTCGAGCGCGCGCTGGCTCACGAGGTCCCAGCAGATCGGCACGAGCTGCAGACAGAGCACGGCCCCGACGCATTCGCCGCCGACGGTAAGCGGGAAGCCGATGACGGATCCGCCGAGCCCCGCGGGCAACGGCCGGCGTTGGCCGACCCCTTCCCCGCCCCAGCGCACGAGCGACCGCTCGCGCATCACGTCGTGCCCGAGCGTGAGCGCGGCGGCCGGCGGCGGTGCGGCGGCGCTGCCGAAGCGCTCGCCTTGGCTGTAGCTGCCCGCGACGGTGAGCACCTCGTGCTCGCGGCCGGTGACGACCAACACCCGCTCGTGGCCGAGGCCGTTCACGAGACATTCCGCGAGCTGGGTCGCCAGGGCCTCGAACGACGGCGCGTTCTGGCCGAGGTGGGTGAGGTCGCGGATCAGGGACAGGTGCATCAGGAGCGTGTCGTATTGCTCCTGGGCATCGCCGACGGCTTCGCGGAAAAGTTGGCTCATGGGATCAACGGGCTCCGTAGAAGACGCGCAGATCGTCTTTCTGGCCCTGCAGCAGCGCCGCGATCTCCACGCAGGCCCCGAACGAGAGCACGCCGCCTTCGGAGAGCGTCGCCTCGGCTTCCGGCGCCAGCACGCCCTGCTCGATATCGGTCCAGTGCACCAGGCGGTTCGCGAGATTCACGACGACGGGAACGGAGAGCTTCGTCCCGGGTGCGATGGGGTCGTGGTGCATGCCCGCGGCTTCGACGATCGCGCTCGGCAGCTGCCACGATTCCGCGAGCCACGCTCCGACCTGCGCGTGGTCGACCCCGAAGGCATCGTGCTCGCGCTGACTGAGCGAGGCATCGCCGCTGGTGGTCGTCACGCGGTCGTAGACCGCGGCGAAGCGGATGCGCAGCATCATCTTCCCGATGTCGTGCAGCAGGCCCGCGGTGAAGACCTCCTCGGGATCGACGGCGCGGGTGCGCTGCGCGATCAGGCGCGCGGCGGCGCCTACCAACGCCGAATGCTGCCAGAGCGCCGCGACGCCGGGACCACCGCGCTGCGAGAACGTCTCCAGGATCTTGATGCCGAGAGCGAGATTCTTGACGGTCGAGAAGCCGAGCAGCATGACCGCGCGCGAGAGCGTCGACACTTCGCGCGCACACGCGAAGAAGGCGCTATTCGCGAGCCGGAGCACGCGGCCGGTGAGGGCCTGATCGCGTTGCATGAGATCGACGAGGTCCTTCGTCGAGGCGCGTTCGCCGTCGACGACGCGCAGGATGCGCAGCAGGAGGACGGGGATCGTCGGGACGTCGCGCGCGTTGACGATCTCGGCGCGGAGCCGTGCCAGATCCTCCGCCTCCATGGTGCTCATGCGCGCATCCCCGTCATGATTTTCGGTTGGCGGCGGACGTAACTTGAGCCCAAGACCCTGCCCCGACGCGCATCCCCGGATCGCGCACGCGGCTTGCTGTGCGAAGCGAACGGCCCGCGCGGGCCCGCGCCGCGACCGTCTTTGTTTCCGCGACGTTGCGGACCCGGAACCCCTCGCGTATGACACGGTGCGTGGAGCGCCTGCTCATCACCGGCATCGCCGGAGGTCAGGGTCGGTTGGTCGCGAAACGCGTCGCCGACAGCTTCGCAGTGAGCGGGGTCGACCGCGCACCGTGGGAGGGGCACCCCGACCACATCACGGTCCACACGATGGACCTCCGGAAGAAGAAGTTCGAGGACATCTTCCGCCGCGAGCGCCCCTCGGCGGTGGTCCACCTCGCCTTCGTCCGCCACTTCCGCGCCGACCCGATGGTGCGCCACGAGATCAACGTCGCCGGGACGAAGCGGCTGCTCGAATGCTGCGCCACCTACGGCGTGAAGAAGCTCATCGTCTTGTCGAGCTCGTACGTGTACGGCGCGCTGCCCGAGAGCCCGTACTACATGGACGAGGACACCGCGCTGAACGTGAGCCGGCACTACCCGGACATCCGCGATCTCGCCGAGGTCGACACGCTCTGCAACACGTTCCTGTGGAAGTACCCCGACATCGCGACCGCGATCCTCCGACCCGTCCCGACGCTCGGCTACTACGTCCACAACTCGATCGGCGGCTATCTGAAGCTGCGCTACGTGCCGACCATCATGGGCTTCAACCCGATGACGCAGTTCCTGCACGAGGAAGATCTCGCCGAGGCGATCGGGCGCACGCTCGAGACCGGCATTCGCGGCATCTTCAACGTGACCGGCCCGGGTGCGGTGCCGTTGAAGGTGGCCATCCGCGAAACCGGCGGCATCGCCGTCCCGCTGCCGGAGCCGATCGCCCGGAACACGATCGACAGCCTCTTCCGCCTCGGCCTCTACCATCTTCCGCCCGGGGCGATCGACTTCGTGAAATACCCCTGCACGATCGACGGTCGCCGCTTCCGCGAGGCGACGAATTTCCAACCGCTCTTCACGCTCGAAGAGATCTTCAGCAGCGTACGACACTGAGGCGCATGGCCAAGACGTCCAAGACTCCGCCCTCCGAGCGCCCCGCGCGCCGCCGCCGCGCCCCCCGAGGGGTGGTCGGCACCGGCGGGATCCTCATGCATGATGAGCCCGGAGGCCGCATCCTGCTCGACGATCCCGACTCGCCGGAGAACGACGATCTGCAGCCGTCCCTCGACCCGGGCGAGCAAGTCGCGCACTCGCTCGGCGCGCTCTCCGACCTCGCAGGCGGCATTCTGCAGAGCCTCGCGCCACGGCTGATCCGCGATCTCGACCACGAGCTGCGCGAGCGCATTCGAAACTCGCCGATCGAGCTGAACAGCTTCGGCTACGATCCGTGGGGCTTCAACCCGGACGTGGCGCGCCGCACGTTGCTGCTCTTCGCCCTCGTCTATCGCTACTACTTCCGGGTCCAGACGAGCGGCCTCGAGCACCTGCCGGCCGGCCGCATGCTGGTGATTCCGAACCACGCCGGCCAGATCGCGCTCGACGCCGGCATGATCGCGATCGCGACGGTGCTCGAGGCCGACCCGGCGCGTCCGCTCCGCGGCATGGGCGAGTACTGGTTGCCGACGATCCCCTTCTTCAACGTGTTCATGGCGCGCGTCGGCGGCGTCGTCGGGACGCCCAAGAACGCGCGCGACATCCTGGAGCACGGCGAGGCCGTGATCGCGTTCCCCGAAGGCGTCCGCGGCATGAGCAAACCTTTCGCCCAGCGCTATCAGCTGCAGGAGTTCGGCTACGGCTTCATGCGGCTCGCGCTCGAAACCAATACGCCGATCGTGCCCGTCGCGGTGGTCGGCTCGGAAGAGCAAGCGATCTCGGTCGGCAACATCAAGCCGCTCGCCGACCTCCTCGGCATGCCGGCGTTCCCCATCCTGCTCAACTACTTTCCGCTGCCGGTCCGCTACCACCTCTACTTCGGTGAGCCGATGGAGTTCCGCGGCAACGCCAACGACGAGGACGAAGTGATCGGCAAGAAGGTGGAACAGGTGAAGGCGCGCATCCACGGCATGATCCAAGAGGGGCTGCGCCGACGCCGCAATTGGTTCTTTTAGTGGAGCGCTAGAGCATGGCGAAAAAGCAGAAGCGGGTCTTCATCTTGGGCGGCGGCGCGGCACTCGGGGCCCATCACGTGGGGGCGATGCGGCTGCTCGAAGAGCAAGGCATCAAGCCCGACGCGATCGTCGGCAGCTCGATCGGGGTCATCAACGCGTGCTGCTACGTCTCGGGCGGCGTGCCGCAACTCCAGGAGGCCTGGGAAGGCTTCTACTCGATTCCCCAGATCATCTCGCCGAGCCTGAAGCACAACTTGCTGTTCGGGCACTCGCTCTTCTCGATGGATCGCCTCTCGGGCGCGATCGAAGAGCACATCGACTTCCCCAAGATCTTCGAAAGCCGGATCGAGCTGGAGTTCGTGCTGCTGAACGTGTCGCGCGGCCGCGGCGAGGTCTATTCGAAGCGCGACTGCGAGAGCTGGCGCGATCTCCGCACGCTCTCACGCGCCGGCTACGCGATTCCGTTTCTGTTCCCGCCGGTGCAGTTCCGGAAGGATTGGTTCGTCGACGGCGGGTTCGCCTGGAACATTCCGCTCGAGCACGCGCTCGGCCTCGGCGCGAACGAGATCTACTTGCTGGCGCCGATCGCGAGCCAGTTGCCCTACCAGGGTCGCTTCCGCAGCATGTTCGACTTCGTGCAGCGCTTCACCGACGTGATGTGGCGGACGATCGGCAACATGGGCTACCTGTACGCCCGCATGGAGAACGGCCGGCTCCACGACGTGCCGGTCACCGTCATCGAGCCCGGGGAGCAATACAGCGGCTTCGGTCCCCTGCACGTCTTCAACGCGTATCCGTCGAAGAACCGCGCGCTCATGGAAGCCGGCTATCGCGACGCCAAGCGCGTGCTCGCCGCCCGGAAGCGCATGGACCAGCAGCACGCCGCCCGCGCCGCCGCGGAGCGCGCGCAGGCCAGTGCCCAAGAGGCGGCAGCGTCGTCGGAACGCGAGCCGGTGCCAGCCGTCGCGAGCGCCGGCGGCAAAGTCGTCGCGATCCGGCCGGCCGACCGCGAGAGCTAGCAGCTCGTAAAGGCGTTGCTGACGAGCGACGTCAGCGCGTCGTCAGAGCGTGTGGCCGATCAGCCGCAGTCGCCCGATCGCCGTGCAGCGATAGACGATCCCGTCGCCGTCCTCGGGCTCGCGCGCGATCAATCCCAGCTGGCGGATCTCGCCAAGCACCAGGAGCAGCCCGCTGTCGGACAGCCAGGTACGAAACTCCTCGTGGATGCGGTCGCGGATCGCCGTGCTCGACGTGCCGCGATCGCCGAAACGCGAGACGGCCGCGAGGACGATGAATTGCCGGGGGGAGAGCCGCACCAAGGAGCGGGATCATGCCTGCTTCGGCGCCCGAATGCATGGAGCGCCGTGACATCCACGCCGGCAGCGCCCGGGCCCATACAACCGTACAGCCCTGCTGTGCTCGACCCGCTCCTTGCAACGGTGCACGACCGACCATGGTGACTGTGCATGATATTTTCGATGAAACTACGATGACTTGAGACGTCGACGCGCCGTGTGAACTGGCACATCGCTTGCTGTTTTTTTCCCACCATGACCTTTGGCGAACCCCTCGCACGCGGCGGCGCATTCCTGACCGGAGCCATCATCCGGGACTGCTTCACCTATGAGGATCTCGGCCCGGAGGACTCCCAAATCGCGGCCGTCGCCGAGGAGTTCGTGCGCCGCGAGGTGCTGCCGCAGGTCGACGCGATCGAAGCGCAGAGCCCCGGCGTCATGCGCGGCCTCCTGCAGCGGGCGGGCGAGCTCGGTCTCTTGATGTTCGACATCCCCGCGCATCACGGCGGGCTCGGCGTCAGCAAAGCCACCTCGACGTTGATCGGCGAGCGCGCGTTCAAGCTCGCGTCGTTCGCGGTCGCCTGGGGCGCGCACACGGGGATCGGCACCCTGCCCCTCCTCTTCTACGGAACCGCCGCGCAGAAAGAACGGTACCTGCCGCGCTTGATGTCGGGCGAGCTGATCGCCGCGTACGCGCTCACCGAACCCGGCTCCGGCAGCGATGCGCTCGGCGCCAAGACCAAGGCCGTGCTCCTGCCGAACGGCGACTATCGCCTGACGGGCGTGAAACAGTTCATCACCAACGGCGGGTTCGCCGATCTCTTCACCGTCTTCGCCAAGGTCGACGGCGAACGGTTCAGCGCGTTCCTCGTCGAGCGCATTTCCCCGGGACTCTCGACCGGCGCCGAGGAGCACAAGCTCGGTATCAAGGGCTCGTCCACCGTCCAGTTGATTCTCGAGGACGTGGTGGTGCCGGCCGAGAACCTGCTCGGCGAGCTCGGGCTCGGCCATCGCATCGCGTTCAACATCCTGAACGTCGGCCGTCTGAAGCTCGGCGCGGCCGCGCTCGGCGGCGCGCGTGAGTGCATGGAGTACGCCGTCAAGTACGCAACCGACCGGCAGCAGTTCCAGAGCCCGCTCGTCGAGTTCGGCGCCGTGCAGCGCAAGATTGCCGACATGGCGGTCCGCATCTACGTCGCCGCCGCCGCCAGCTACCGCTCCGCGGGCCTGATCGACGGCGCTATCGCGCGCATCGAGCCTGGCGCCGCCGACTACGATCAGCAGGTGATCAAGGCGATCGAGGAGTACACGATCGAGCAGTCGATCGTGAAGGTGTTCGGCACCGAGACGCTCGACTTCGTCGTCGACGAGTCGCTGCAAATGCTCGGGGGCTACGGCTTCGTCGCCGACTACCCGCTCGAGCGCCACTACCGCGACTCCCGCATCAACCGCATCTTCGAGGGCACGAACGAGATCAACCGGCTCCTCATCCCCGCCACCATGATGAAGCGGGTGATGACGCAGGGCTTGCCGATGCTCGAGTTCATGCAGGAGGTCGACGCCGACCTCGCGAGCGGCAACGGCCACCATCCGCCGGTCGACCATACGCTCTTCCACGAAGTGCACGCCGTGAACCAGGCCAAGCGCCTGGTCGCCTACACCACCAAGCTGCTCATGCAGCGCGAGCCCGCCGAGATCGGCCGGAAGCAAATGCATCTCGAGCGCTTCGCCGACATGATCATCGACCTCTACGCGATGGAGAGCGCGGTCGTGCGGACGCAAAAGCTGATCCGCCGCCGCGGCGAGGACAAAGCCAAGCTCGAGCAGGACATGGTGTCGGTGTTCATCGCCGACGCGAGCGATCGCCTGGCGGCCAACGCCCGCATCCTGTTCGCCAACGACACCGACGGGCCCGAGCTCGACGCCCACCTCACGACGATCGCGCGCTTCACGGCGTTCGTACCGCGCGGGGTGCTCGACGCGCGCGTGCGGATCGCCGAGCAGATCGTCGCGGCGGGCGGGACGCTGGCGTAGCGTCGGTCGAAGTACCGCACTACCGACTCGTCGTGAGGCGTGAGGCGTCGCCGCGGCGCCCAACCCCACGAGCGCTGGACCGTGATGCATCACGGTTCGAGACGCGGCGCTCAGCCCCGTGCGTTCGCCGATTGACGTCGTCGTGGTAGGCACCGCACGCGAGACCGCGATGCGTTGCCACGCCTGTGCCCACGAGAACAGCTCCGAGCGCCGCTTCTGCGGCGAATGCGGGGTCGCATTGGCGGCGCCGTGCGCCGCGTGCGGCGTCTCGAACGGGCCCAGGGAGAAGTTCTGCGGCGGCTGCGGCGCACGACTGACGACTGGTCCGGCTCAGGCGCCCTCGCCCCCCGAGCGGACGCTCGGCTCGCGGAGCGCCCGCGAGGGCGAGCGCAAGCAGGTGACCGTCCTCTTCGCCGATGTGAAGGGCTCGATGGAGATGGCCGAGCAGATGGACCCCGAGGCGTGGTCGCAGATCATGCGCCGCTTCTTCGCGATCCTCACCGAGGGCGTCGAGCGCTTCGAGGGCTTCGTCGACAAGTTCACCGGCGACGGGATCATGGCGCTCTTCGGGGCGCCGATTGCCCATGAGGATCACGCGCAGCGGGCCTGCTTCGCGGCGCTGCATCTGCGCGACCGCCTGCATCAGTACGCCGACGACCTGCGGCGCGATCCGGGCGTCGACTTCTCCTTCCGCCTCGGTCTCAACTCAGGCGAGGTGGTGGTCGGCGCGATCGGCAAACACGGCGACGACTTGCGGATGGAATACACCGCCCAGGGCCACACGGTCGGCCTGGCGCAGCGCATGGAGCAGCTCGCGCCGACGGACGGCATCGCCCTCTCGCAACACACGCAGAAACACGTCGACGGCTTCTTCGCCGTGCGCGCGCTCGGCCCGCTCGAGGTCAAGGGCGTCCGCGAGCCCGTCGGCGTGTTCGTGCTCGAGAGCGTGGGCAAGCTGCAGTCGCGTCTCGAGGTCGCGCGGGCGCGCGGTCTCACCCGCTTCGTCGGGCGCGGCGCCGAGATGGACGTGCTGGAGACGGCGCTGGCGCGGGCCCGCGCCGGCAACGGCCAGGTGATCGGGGTCGTCGCCGAGGCGGGGACGGGCAAGAGCCGGCTCTGCTACGAGTTCGCCGAGCGTTGCCGCGCCGCCGGCATGCGTGTGATCGAGGGGCGCTGCGCGCCGTACGGCAAGAACGTCCCCCTGCTGCCGATCCTCCAGGTCTTCCGTCACTACTACGGCATCACCGAGCAAGACTCGGACGAGAGCGCGCGAGAGAAGATCGCCGGACACTTGCTCCAGCTCGATGAGGGCTATCGCGAGGCCCTGCCGGTGCTGTTCGAGTTCTTCGGAGTGTCCGATCCGGACCACCCCGCGCCGCAGTCCGACTCCGAGCTCAAGCAGCGCCAGCTCTTCGGCGTGCTCCGAAAGCTCGTACAGCACGGCGCCGAGGACACCGTCGCGCTCATCGAGGATCTGCACTGGATCGACGGCGCCAGCGCGGCTTGGCTGGAGCAGTGGGTGGAGGCGGTCGCCGGGACGCGCTTCGTGCTGCTGGTGAACTTTCGACCGGAGTTCGAAGCGACCTGGGTAAGGAAATCCTACTACCAGCAGCTCCCGCTCGTACCGCTCAGTCCCCAGGCGGTGCGCCACCTGCTTGAAAGCTTGCTCGGTGCCGACCCTAGCACGGCCGGCCTCGCGGACGCGATCCACGCGCGCACCGGCGGCAATCCATTCTTCACCGAGGAGGTCGTGCAAACGCTGATCGAGGCGGGGAAGCTCGAGGGGAGCGCGGGTGACTACCGGCTGACCGCGCCGGTCGCGACGCTCGACGTTCCGGCCAGCGTGCACGCCGTACTGGCAGCGCGTATCGATCGGTTGGCGGAGCGCGAGAAGCAGGTGCTGCAGACCGCTGCGGTGATCGGCAAAGATTTCAGCGAGCCGGTGCTCATCCAGGTGCTCGCGGATGTCGCGCCGCAGGACGCGGCGCCGGCCGACGTCGCTACTGCGCTTCGTGCGCTGGCGCGGGCCGAGTTCCTCTACGAGCAGGCGCTCTATCCACTTGCCGAGTACACCTTCAAGCACCCGCTGACGCAGCAGGTGGCCTACGACACGCTCCTGCGCGAGCGCCGGGCACGGGTTCATGCGGCGGTGGCAGCGTCGATGGTCGAGCTCTACGCCGAGAAGCTCGATGAGAAGGCGGCGCTGCTAGCGCATCACTGCGAGCACGCCGGCGAGCCCTGGCAAGCGGCGCTCTGGCACCAACACGCCGCCGAATGGGCCGGGGTCACCAACGCCGCGGAGGGCGTGCGGCACTGGGAGCAGGTGCGCCGCCTGCTGCGACCGATCGCGCATACCGATGAGACCCTGCGCCTCGCCATCAAGGCATGCGTCGGGAATCTCAATCTGTCCTGGCGGCTCGGAACACCCATCGCCGACGCCACGGAGATCTTCGAAGAAGGACGGCGCTTGGCGGAGGAGGCCGGCGCCGTGCGAGCGCAAGCCGCCCTCCACGGCACCTATGGGTGCGCCCTCGGCCTCGTGGGCGGGGACTCGGACGAGTACGCGCGCTACGCCCGCGAGGCGACGCGACTCGCCGACCAGACGGACGACCAGGGACTGCAGATCGCGCAACGGGCCTTTCTGGGGTACGGCTGCACCTTCGCCGGCCGTCTCGCCGAAGGGCTCGCGTCCTGCGAGACCGCCTGCCGGACGCTGCCCGCCGATCCCGCGCTCGGGATGGAGTTCACCGGCTACAGCCCGTTCCTCGGCATCTTGAATACCCAGGCATGGATGCTGATACGGCTCGGGCGTATCGACGAGGCGATGGCGGTGTGCGAACGCGCGGAGCAGCTGGCGCGGGCGTACGGCGACAACGAGGTGCTCACCTGGCTGCAGATACCCCGCCTCGAGGCGGACGTCTTGCGCGACGCCAGGAGCGCCGCCCGCGACCACGCGCGGTCTGCCCAGGAGTCGGGCGCGAAAACCACGACCCCGCAATCGCTGCTCGTTGGACTCCTGACGCTTGGGATCGCGCAGCGCCTCAATACCGAGTGGGACGAAGCCATCACGACGTTGGAACACGCGCTTCCCGGCGCCGCCACGGGCGAAGGAAGCAATCGCATGCTCGAAGGGAAGGTGCTCGCCGAGCTCGCCAGGGCGTGCCTTGGGAGCGGCGATCTCGATCGGGCGGAACAAGAAGCGCAGCAGGCGGTGACGGCCTCGGCCGCGCGACACTCCCGATGTGACGAGGCGCAGGCGCATCTCGTAGTCGCCCACACCCAGATCCAACGTGGCGATGCGCCCGCGCTGGCGCGCGCCGAGCAGACGCTCATTCGCGCCCAGGAGCTGATCGACGAAACCGGCGCCCAGGCCTACCAGCCCGAGGTGCACGAATGCCGCGCTCAGCTGGCGCGCCTGCGCGGGGACATGTCCGCGACGAAGCACGAGATCGAAGCGGCCCGGCGGCTCTACGCCGCGATGGGTGCGACGGCGCAGGTCGAGCGGCTGACCAGCGACTTGGCCGTGCTGAGGCGCGACGAGCTCACACGGTTCCCCCCATAGTCGCCACCCGGGGCCAGGCTAGCTGTGATCGGTCGGCTTGGCTTGACCCCGTACCGGGTGCGCTTTGAGTAATTGACCAAGTAGCTTCCAGAGGCTACTGACCGTTCATGCGGGCGGTCGGGCTGAAAACGCTCAAGAACAAGCTCAGCGAGTATGTGCGCCTCGCCGCGGGCGGCGAGACCGTTCTGGTCACGGACCGGGATCGCGTCGTCGCCGAGCTGGTTCCACCGCAACATGGGCGCGCTGGGTTTCTCGACGACGCGCAACTGGCGGAGGCGGTCCGGAAGGGGTGGCTCACACCCCCGACGCTCGCCACGACGGTTCCCCCGCCGCGGCGGCCGGTGGCACGGCTCGACGCTCTTCTCGCCGAGCTGGTCGCCGACCGAGCCGACCGGTGATCTATCTCGACACGTCGGTCGCGCTGGCGCAGCTCCTGGCAGAAGACCGCACGCCGCCCGATGCACTGTGGGCCGAGCCGCTCGTGTCCAGCCGACTGCTCGAGTACGAGCTCTGGACCCGGGTGCACGCCCGTGGCCTCGGCCGGTCGCATGGCGACGACGTTCGGAATCTCCTCGGGCGAATAGCGCTCCTCGAGCTGACGGCACCGGTTCTCGCGCGGGCCCTCGAGCCATTCCCCGTTCCGGTGCGCACGTTGGACGCGTTGCACCTGGCCTCGGCGGATTTCCTGCGGCAGCAGGGTCAGAATGTACGCCTCGCTACTTACGACGCGCGGATGCTCGCCGTGGCGGGACGTCTCGGTATCGATACCTTTGCGATCTGAACGGGCAGGAGGTGCAGTGCACCTCCTGCCGGCATGAGACCGGCGCTCGCACGCGGTAATCACTGTCATCTCGATGGAGCGCTCTCCCTTCGTCAGCGAGCGAGGAAGTGCCAATCGCAGGTCGCGATCGCCAGATCGACGAAGGTGCGGACCTTCGCCGACAGGAGGCGGGTGCTGGGGTAGACGAGATGGATCGGCAACAGTGGAGGCTCGTGCTTGGCGAGCACGATCGCCAAGCGCCCGGCCCGCACCGCTTCCTCCACCTGATAGGCGAGCAGCATCGTCAGACCGCCGCCCAGCTCGGCGTGCTGGATCGCCGCGTCGACACTGTTGGTGACGAAGCGCGGCGCAAGCGCCACGCGGCTCGCGCGGCCCTTGCCGGGGAATCGCCATTCGGGCGTCGGCGTGAGGCCCGTAAACTGGACGACGTCGTGGGCGCCGACGTCACGCGGCGTCCGCGGTCGCTTGCGACGGGCGAGGTAGGCGGGCGACGCGACCACGACCCGCCGGGTCGCACCGACCTTGCGGGCCACGAGCTCCGAGTCGGCGAGCACGCCGATTCGGACGGCCATGTCGATGCCGTCCTCGACGAGGCTCATGTTGCGGTCGGAGAGGATCAGCTCGCCGACCACGTTCGGATGGCGCGCCAGGAACGCGGACAGGAGCGGTGCGACGTGCAGCCGGCCAAAGAGATTGGGCGCGGTGATCACGAAGCGCCCCGTGGGCTCGCTCCGCTCCGACCGCGCTGCGCCCTCGACCTCGTCGACCTCGGACAGAATGCGCCGCGCCCGCTCCAGATAGCGCGTGCCGGCGTCGGTCAGGGTCACGGATCGCGTCGTGCGCTGCAGGAGGCGGATCGAGAGCCGCTCTTCGAGCGCCGCCACCAATCGCGTGACGGTCGGGGGCGACAGATGCAGGCGGCGCGCCGCATGGGTGAAGCCGCGGAGATCGGCGACCGCGACGAAGGCGGCCATGGCATCCAGACGGTCCATCCAATCATTGCAGGCGATGAAACAGTGCTGTGTCAATCCGGCGGATTGTTGCAACCCTGGATCGCGCTCATCCTCCCCGCATGGCCAACCACGAAGCGCCGCCCGTCGTCACGAGCCGTCCGCCGGTCCCGCCCTTCACCATCGAAACCGCGGCGCAGAAGACCCGCCTCGCCGAGGACGCCTGGAACAGCCGCGACCCTGCACGGGTCGCGCGCGCGTACACGGCGGACAGCCGATGGCGCAATCGCTCCGAGCTGTTCCAGGGGCGCGAGGCCATCGCCGCTTTTCTGACCCGCAAATGGAGCCACGAGCACGACTACCGCTTGATCAAGGAGGTCTGGGCCTGCACCGGAAACCGGATCGCCGTGCGTTTCGTCTACGAGTGCCGTGGCGAGGGCGAGCGTTGGATGCGGGCCTACGGCAACGAGCAGTGGGAATTCGACGAGCACGGCCTGATGCGACGCCGCGAGGCGAGCATCAACGACCTCCCCATCACGGAACGCGATCGTCTCTTTCACTGGCCGCTCGGACCGCGCCCCGCCGAGCATCCCGGATTGAGCGACCTCGGGCTCTGAGCGACCGCCACCACACCAAGGAGAACGGCGGCCTCGCGGCCGCCTGATCGCAGCTGGCACGGGAGACCGCCTCCATGGCTGACAACGACTCACCATCAGGCCCATCGCCCTGGCATCCGGGCGAACGCCGCATGCACGCGCGCCTCGGCATCACGGAGCCGATGGAAGCGTTCGGCCGGCGGGTCATCCGCACCTTCATGCCCCGTCAGCACCAGGACTTCTTTGCCCAGCTGCCGTTCCTGGTCGTCGCCGCCGTCGACGACACGGGCGCCCCGTGGGCGACCATCGTGGAGGGCCGGCCGGGATTCGTCTCCTCGCCCGATGCTCGAACGCTCGCCGTCGAGGCGCTGCCGAGCCGCGGGGATCCCCTCGGCGACGCACTCGTCGCCGGTGCGGGCGTGGCGACGCTCGGCATCGAGCTCCACACGCGGCGGCGCAATCGCGTGAACGGGACCGTCGCCGCGCGCAGCGACGAGGGGTTCGCCCTCACCGTCGGGCACGCCTTCGGCAATTGCCCGCAGTACATCCAGCAGCGCACCTACTCGTTCGCGCACGAGCTCGGGTCCCGGATCGATGGTCCGGTCGAGCGCCTGTCGGACCTCGACGACGCGGCCCGGGCGATGGTCGGCGCCGCCGATACGTTCTTCGTAGCGAGCGCGACCGACGGCGGCGGGACCGCGGCCGTCGACGTCTCCCATCGCGGGGGCAAGCCGGGATTCGTCCGCATCGACGGCAACGTCCTCACCGTTCCAGATTTCGCCGGCAATCTGCACTTCAACACGCTCGGCAACCTGCTGCTCAATCCCAGGGCCGGCTTGACGTTCGTCGACTTCGCGAACGGCGACCTCCTGCAGCTGAGCGGGACGACCGAGATCGTCTTCGACGGCGAGGAGGTCACGACCTTCCAGGGGGCGGAGCGCCTCTGGCGCTTCACGGTCCAGCAGGTCGTCCGCCGCCGCGCCGCGCTCGCGCTGCGCTGGGCGTTCGACGAGTACTCGCCGAACGCCCTTCTGACGGGCTCGTGGGAGGACGCGGCGGCGCGACGGCGCGCGGCGGCCCTCAGCAACTCGTGGCGCCCCTTTCGGGTCGCCCGCATCACGCAGGAGAGCGCGTCGATCCGCTCCTTCCGTCTCGAGCCCGCCGACGGTGCCGGACTCCCGACGTTCGAGGCCGGTCAGCATCTTCCCATTCGGGTGCGGCCGAGCGCCGACGGGCCGTCCCTCATCCGCACCTACACGCTCTCGGTCGCCCCGTCCGACGGGGCCGTCCGCATCAGCGTCAAGCGCGAGGGAGTCGTCTCGGAATTTCTCCACGATCACGTCGCCGTCGGCGATGTCCTGGACACCTGCGCGCCGGCCGGCGGCTTCACGGTGGACGCGGGCGAGCACCGACCGCTGGTCCTGCTCTCGGCCGGTGTCGGCATCACGCCGATGCTCGCGATGCTGCGGCACGTGGTCTACGAAGGCCTCCGCACCCGGGGGATGCGCCCGACCTGGTTCGTGCACGCCGCGCGCACCCGAGCCGAGCGGCCCTTCGAGGCGGAGGTCGCCGAGCTCGCGGCCCAAGCACACGGTGCCGTCACCGTCGTGCGGGTGCTCAGTCGGCTCGAGGAAGGCACGGCGCCCGGCGTCGACTACGACCACCAGGGGCACATCGACGTGCCGCTGCTCCAGACCTTCCTCGGCTTCGCCGATCACGACTTCTACCTGTGCGGTCCCAGCGCGTTCACCCAGAGTCTCTACGACCAGCTCCGGGCGCTCCGGATCCCCGACGACCGGATTCATGCCGAGGCCTTCGGACCCTCGACCCTGGCGCGAACGGCGGACGCACTTGCGTCCCCGGCGCCCTCCGCGTGGCCGCCGGCCGCCACGCACTCCGTCCCCGTCGTCTTCGCCAAGTCGGCCAAGGAAGCCCGCTGGACTCCGGAGAGCGGGTCGCTCCTCGATCTCGCGGAAGCACGCGGGCTCGCGCCGGCCTACAGCTGTCGGGGCGGCATCTGCGGCACCTGCCGAACGACCGTCCTCGAAGGCCACGTCACGTACGCGTCGCCGCCGACGGCGGCGGTCGGCCCGACCGAAGGTTTGATCTGCTGCGGCGTCCCGGCGGCGAGCCCCGACGACGACGGTCGCGTGGTGCTCGATCTCTGACCCACGATCGACCGAGGACGCCCATGCGGCGCGGGCAAGGCGCTGAGCTCGCGTAGGCCGTCTGAGTGGGCGTAGTGTCGTCCGCGCCCGTCGAGCCCAAAACACCCCTCGCGGCTCGAGGCACCCTCAGAAACGCTGCTCGCGGAATCGAAAGGACGAACATGGCCGCCTATCTCGTCGCGAACTACCGCATCACCAACCCCGAGGCATATGGAGCCTATCCTCCTGCCGTCATCCCGACGCTGGCTGCGCACGGTGCGGAGATCCTGGTCGCGGACTACGCCAGTGAAGTGGTCGAGGGTGAGCCCGCCAGCGTGACGGTCGTGCTCAAGTTTTCCTCCAAAGAGGCAGCGCGCACGTGGTACGACTCGCCCGAGTATCAGGCGATCGTTCGACTGCGCACCGACAACACGGCAGGTTTCTCCGTCCTCACGGAGGCCTTCGTCATGCCCTGACGGAGTGCCGATCGCCCGGCCCCGCGCTCGCCAGGGTCGCGGCCGTATGCGACACTCCGCGCCCATGCCGCAGTGGAAGTGGACGACGCCAGCAGAGGCGAGCCGGGACGAAGCGCGGTATTGGATGTCGCGGCCGGTCGACGAGCGTCTCGCCGCTGTCGAAACGCTGCGGCGACTGACCTGGGGGGTCTACGGTGACACTGCCGCCCGAATGGAGCGAGTTCATCGGATTGTTGTGCGGCGCACGCGTGCGCTTCCTGATCGTCGGCGCGCACGCCCTGGCCGTGCACGGGCGACCACGCGCGACCGGTGACCTCGATCTCTTCGTCGACCCGACGCCGGAGAACGCCGCCCGGCTCGCCGGGGCGCTGAAGGCGTTCGGATTTGCCGCGCTCGCGCGCAAGACGAAGGAATTCGCAACACCGGATCGGATGGTCACCCTCGGTCGACCACCGCTCCGCATCGACGTCATGACCAGCATCAGTGGCGTCGCGTTCGCCGAGGCGTGGCGCGGTCGGCGCATGGTTCGCTTCGGTACGCACCGCGTGGGCGTCTTGGGTCGAGCGCAATTCGAGCGCAACAAGCGTGCATCGGGTCGTCCGCAAGACCTGCTGGATCTGCAGCTCCTCAGCGAAATCGTGCGGAAGAGGAGCCGTCCGCGATAGCGGCGATCGGCGCTGAGAGCGATAGGCCTTCGTTCGGCATGAGGCCAATGAACAGTCGAGTGCGCGGGCCTTGCGTTGCGTCGACGCCGGGCACGGGCGGGTGGTAGGGACACCAGCCAACGCATGACGAACGAGGAGGCGCACCGGAAACTCGCGGCCATCATGTTCACGGACATGGTGGGCTACAGCGCCCTCACCCAACGCAACGAAGCGCTCGCGATCGATCTCTTGGGCGAGCATCAGCGCCAGCTGCGACCCATGTTTCTCCGGCACGGCGGGCGCGAGATCAAAGCCATCGGCGACGGGTTCCTCGTCGAGTTCGCGAGCGCATTGCAGGCGATGCGTTGTGCCATCGCGATCCAGACGGCACTGGCCGAGCAGAACGCTGCCGCAACGGCGGAGCGCCGTTTCCAGGTGCGCATCGGCCTCCATCTCGGCGACGTCGAGGTGCGCGACGGCGACGTCTTCGGCGACGGCGTCAACATTGCCGCCCGCGTCGAGCCGCTCGCCGACGCCGGCGGCATCTGCATCACCGGTCCGGTCGCCGATCAGGTGCGCAACAAGATCGATCAGCCACTCGAACGCCTGCGGCACGCGCAACTGAAGAACATCCAGAGTACCGTCGATGTCTACCGCGTGGTGCTGCCGTGGACGATGGGTGCACCTGGACGCCGACCGCAGCAGAGGATGGCTCCAACGAGGCGCGGTCTGGGTTTCGCCGTGCTCGTTGCGGTGCTGCTGGTCGCGGCTGGTGCGGCGGCCTGGCGATCGCGGCTACCCGCCTCGACCGCACCACACGTATCCCCCGCTGGCGCCGACGGTCGCAAGTCCGTCGCCGTGCTGCCCTTCGTCAACATGAGCTCCGACAAGGAGAACGAATTCTTCAGCGACGGCATCACGGAAGATCTGATTACGGCGCTCTCCAAGGTGTCGGGCCTGCACGTCGCGGCCCGCACGTCGTCGTTCGCCTTCAAGGGCAAGAGCGAGCCCATCGAAAGCATCGGCACGCAGCTCCACGTGGACGCCGTGCTCGCAGGCAGCGTGGCAAAGGACGGGAACAGGGTGCGGATCACGGCGCAGCTCATCAACGCCGCCGACGGCTACCATCTCTGGTCGGACAGCTACGACCGCGACCTGCGGGACATCTTCGCGATTCGGAGCGAGGTGGCGCAGACGGTGGCGAAGGCGCTGCAGGTCAGCCTCGGTGCCGGTGAAGTGCGCACGCTCGAGCAGAAGCCGACGCAGGACGTCGAGGCCTATCAACTCTATCTGAAGGGAAGACACGCGGCCTCGACGTACGCCGATTGGGACGCGGCCGTCCGCTACCTACGACAAGCGATTGCGCTCGACCCGAGCTATGCGCTCGCCTATCTCGGCCTCGCTTACTACTACGTGAGCAGCGTCGACGGGTACTTGGCTGGGAGCGAGGCGCTCCCGCGCGGCCGTGAGGCGGCAGAGAAGGCGCTGCAGCTCGACCCCGCGCTGGCGGAGGCACACGCGTGGCTCGGCGTGATCCACTGGTGGTACGACCGCGATATGGCCGCGGCGCGGCGCGAATTCCAGACCGCGCTGACGATGCAGCCGGACCTGGCTTCAGCGCGCCAATTTTACGGTTGGTACTTGGTCGCCCACGGGCAGGTGGATGAGGGTCTCGCCGAATCGCGGCGCGCCGTCGAGCTCGATCCGCTCTCGTCCGAAACCAACGCGTATCTCGGCGTCAACCTGTACTTCATCCGGCGTTACGATGAGGCCATCCGGCAGCTGCAGACCGCGATCCGCACCGATCCGGACTACGGGTATTCGCATTTCTGGCTGGGGCTTGCTTTCGCACGCGTCGGCAAGCTGTCCGAGGCGCTCGCCGAGGCGACCGTAACCCTCACGCAACTCGAGAATGCGGAGGCCGAGTCGGCGCTCGGACGTGTCCATGCTCAGGCAGGGAACCGACCGGAAGCGGAGACAATGCTGAACGGTCTCCGTAAACGCGCCCAGAATGGATTCGTTTCCGCGTACGACATGGCCTTGTTGCACGTGAGCCTCGAGCACATCGACGAGGCGTTCGAGTACCTCGGGAAGGCCGAGACGGAGCGCTCGTACTACATCCCCTGGCTGAAGCTCGACCCCGAGCTCGATCCGTTGCGGTCGGACCCGCGCTTTGCGGCGCTGCTGAAGAAGGTCGGGGCCGAGCCGTGAACGTTCCACCTCGACACGAACGCGCGCCGTTGTTCGGCACGACCAGCAACAGTACCGCGTGTGTAAGAAGACCGTCCCATGAGCGACCGCGAACCCGACTATCGCATCGACGTCGAGCCGAGCCCGCGGCGGGTGCGGGTCGTCTTTCGCGGCGTGGTCGTCGCCGATAGTCCGCGCGCGCTGCTCGTGCGCGAGACCAGGCTGCCACCCGTCTACTATCTGCCCCAGGCCGACGTGCGCATGGATCTGCTCGAGCCGAGCACGTACCGCACGCACTGCCCGTTCAAGGGCGACGCCTCCTATTGGCACCTGCGCGTGGGTGACGAGGTGGCGGAGAACGCGGTCTGGTCCTACGAGCACCCGCTTCCCGAGGCCGAGGCCTTGCGCGGCGCGGTCGCGTTCTACCGGAATCGCATGGACGCCTGGTACGAGGACGACGAGGCGGTCGAGATCGATCCCGTCACCGCCGTCCACGAGCACGGCAACCCGCTCGTCGACTGGCTGCTGCGCGACGCGTGGGAGGCGTCGAGCATCGGGGAGATCGTGGGCCGCTTCGCGCGTCAGCTCCGCGCCGTCGGCATCCCGGTCGCGCGCGTGGGTCTCATCGTGCGGACGCTTCATCCGCAGGTGCTCGGGACGTTGCACCGCTGGGACGTGGCGCACGACAGCGTGCGGTCCGTCGAGCTCGCCCACGACGTGAGCTCCGAGGAGAGCTTTCTCTCCAGTCCGTTCATCCCCATCTTCGCCGGCCGCGGCGGCGTCCGTCGTCGCCTCCAGGGGCCCCAGGCTCAGCTCGACTTTCCCGTGCTGCGCGAGCTCAGCGCGCGGGGCATGACCGACTACGCCGCGATGCCGTTTCCGTTCGGTGACGGACAGATCCACGTCGTCACGCTCACGACGGACGCACCGAACGGGTTTCGCACGGAGGATCTCGGCCACGTCTACGAGGTGTTGCCGGTGCTCTCGCGGTTCGTGGAGGTGCACGCGCTCCGCACGACGGCGCGCACGCTGCTCGAAACGTATCTCGGCGCGCATACCGGCGAGCGCGTGCTGCAGGGCCGCGTCCGGCGCGGCGACGAGGATCGCATTCCGGCCGTGGTGTGGATGGCGGACATGCGCGGCTCGACGGGATTGCAAGAGCGGCTCGCGCACGGGCTCTACCTCGACCTCCTGAACGAGTTCTTCGAGAGCACGGCGGGCTCGGCGCTCGAAGCGGGCGGCGAGGTGCTGAAGTTCATCGGCGACGCCGTGCTCGCGATCTTTCCCGTCGACGAGAATGCCGACGCCGCGCAACGGGCCGTCACGGCGGCGCGCGCGGCGCTGGCGCGGATCGCCCGCTACAACGCGGCCCTGGCCGACGGCGAGCCCCGGCTCGCCATGGCGCTGGCACTGCACGTCGGCGAGGTGAACTACGGCAACATCGGCGTACCGGGCCGGCTCGACTTCACCGTGACGGGCCCCGTGGTGAACGAGGTCGCGCGCATCGAGGGGCTCTGCAAGCAGCTCGGTCGCCCCGTGCTCGCCTCCGACCGTTTCGCCGCGCTCGTGGTGGGCGAGCTGATCTCGCTCGGCAGCCACGACCTCCGCGGGGTCGGACGACCCATCGAGGTGTTCACGCTCCCCGAGCTGGCGTCCAGGGAACCTAGCTCGACGTGACCGGGGTCCGCATCGTCACGAACTCCTCGGCCGCGGTCGGGTGAATGGCCATCGTCGCGTCGAACGTCGCCTTGGTGGCCCCCGCCTTGATCGCAATCGCCACGCCCTGAATGATCTCGCCCGCATCGGCGCCGACCATGTGGGCGCCGACGACGCGCTGGCTCGCACGATCGACCACGAGCTTCATCATCGTCTTCTCGTCGCGACCCGAGAGCGTGTGACGGAGGGGTCGGAAGGTCGAGCGGTAGACGTCGACGGCGCCGTAGTGCGCGCGGGCCTCGACTTCACTGAGACCGACCGTGCCGATCGACGGCTGGCTGAACACGGCGTGCGCGACGTTCTCGTAGTCGGGCGCGGTGGGCGTGTTCCCGAAGAGCGTCGCGGCGAGCGCCATCCCTTCGTGGATCGCGACCGGCGTCAGGTTCAGCCGGTTGGTCACGTCGCCGATGGCGTGGATGCTCGGCACCGACGAGCGGGAGAACGCATCGACCACGATCGCGCCGACCGCGTCCTGCGTGACCCCGCAGGCCTCGAGCCCGAGTCCGGCCGTATGCGGCGCCCGTCCGACCGCGCACAAGACCTGGTCGGCCACGAGCGTCGAGCCGTCGGTGAGGCGCACCACGATCCCCGTCTCCTGCTTCTCGAGACCGACCACCCGCACGCCGAAGCGGAGCGGGATGTCCTTCCGACGCATCGCCTCGGCGAGCGCGTTCCGGACGTCGTCGTCGAAACCGCGGAGGAAGAGATCGCCGCGGTGGAGCAGCGTCGTCGCCGCGCCGAGCCCGTGAAAGATGCCGGCGAACTCGACCGCAATGTAGCCTCCGCCGACGAGCACGACGCGCTCGGGAAACGCGGGCAGATGGAACGCCTCGTTCGAGGTGATCGCGTGCTCGATGCCGGGGATGTCGGGCCGCATCGGCCAGCCCCCCGTCGCAATGAGGATGTGCTCGGCCGTGACGCGCTCGCCGGCGATCTCGACCGTGTGCGGATCGAGGATACGGGCCGTCCCCTCGAAACGGCGCACGCCGGACTCGTCGAGGAGCCGGCCGTACACCGTGTTCAGACGCGCGATCTCCCGGTCCTTGTTGGCGATCAGTGTCGCCCAGTCGAACGTGGCCGCCCCGACCGTCCACCCAAAGCCCGCCGCATCCGCGGCATCCTCGGCGTAGTGCGACGCGTAGACGAGCAGCTTCTTCGGGATGCAGCCGACGTTCACGCACGTGCCACCGAGGTAGCGCTCCTCGGCAATGGCGACGCGTGCGCCGTACGCCGCCGACATGCGGCTCGCGCGCACGCCTCCGGAGCCAGCGCCGATGGTGAACAAATCGAAATCGAAACGCGCCATGCGTCGGGCTCTATGCCAGTTGCGGGTCGAGTACCAAGGGCGCGGCCCGCCTGCCCGCGACACCGCGCTTCGACGGCGCAGCGACGCGAGCCGCCGTCGCGTGCCGCTTCGGCGGTGAAGCCGAAACGGCACGCATCAGACCATCAGCGTTAGATACAGGCCAGACAGGCGACGCAGATGTTCGTGATGCCGCACGGGATGCCCTGCTCGCAGGTTTCCGGCGGAGTGATGATGCCGTCGCCGCAGCTCGGGGTCGCGGTCGGGGTGGGCGTCGGCGTCTGGCTCGGCGTGACGGTCGGCGTCGCCGTGATCGTCGGGGTGGGCGTCGCGCCCGGAGCACCGGTGACGGTCGCCGTCGGCGTCGCGGTGGGCGTCGCGGTCGCGCCAGGAGCGCCGGTTACCGTCGCGGTAGCGGTCGCCACGACCGTCGGGGTCGGCGTGCGCGTCGGCGTGGGCAGCAGCGTTGGCGTCGCCGTCGGAGTGGCCGCGGCACCGCACTCGGCGGGATAGCCTTTCAACGTCGGCACGCCGAGTGCGTCGAGGCAGTCGGTCTTGAACTGCGACACACATCCGACGCAGGTCGCGGCGTCTTGCAGCGTCGCGATCGCTCCGGCGCACACCGGACCACCGTTCGGAACCGTGACGGACGAACAGCTCGTCGTGAAGCCGATCATCGACGGGGGTATGTCGTCGCTACCACCGCACAGCCGATTCGGTCCACCGCAGGCGCGGCAGATCGCCGTCTGCAGCTTGCTCGCCGCACGCGCGATCGACGGCGCAGTCTTGGACGCGTCGGGGCACGGGCCGGCGGCTCCCTTCAGGATCTTGTCCTCGCACTTGGCGAGCGCCTTCGACTTGAGCGCGACGAACCGCGCCATGCTCTTGCCGATCGCCGCCTGGCAGCGATTCACATCGCCGCCCGGGGGGGACGGGTTCAAGGCATCGTACGACAGGCTCACGACCTGCTCGACCGCCGCGTCGCTCACGCACGTGAGGCAGTCGACGATGTCGTTGCAATCCGTGATGCCGTTCGAGCAATTGGCCGTCTCGAGACCGGGACACGCACCGATGTTCCAGCCGATCGAGGCCAAGCTGTCGTCGTCGCCGCCGATGCCGCAGTTACGGTCGAGCCCGCCGCAGCGTTGGCTCACGGCGCGACGCAGCTTGCCGGCGGCCTTGGTGAGCTTGCCGGTCGTGCTCAGGTCGGGACACGGGCCCGCGATCTTCCCGCGTACGATCGACTCTTCGCATTTCTGCAGAAGCTTCAGCTTCGCCTGTGCATACTTCGCGAGATTCGAGTTCACGGAACGGCGACAAGTCGCCGGATCCGCGGAGGCAACGTCGGCATGCACGACCAGGGTCGCCAGCATGGCGGCGGCACTCAGGAAGAGCGGCATCCACCCGCGCAGGCGGGAGGCTCGATCAGGGAACACGCGCGAACCGATCAAAGGGGGATCCTCCTCCGACCCTATAGGGGGCGGCACTTTCGGATGAAGACGGGCCGTCGTACGTGCATCGAGGGTGGTTCGACAATCACCTCATGACTAGAGAGGGAATACGGAAACAGGTGAGACATGGCCTACGACATCAATCAGCGTGTGCTTTGCGCTGTGGCGTGTCGTTCCTGAGCTCAGGCTCCGCCCGCAGCGCGGCATTGGCCGATCCGTTTGCGTTGCCATCGTCGACCCAGAGCGTCGTGGGTCAGCCGGCTACGAGCCGAAGGCCTTCGAGTAGTCGACCGACAGCCAGCGTTCCGGCTTCAGCTCGACGATGACCGTCCCCTCGCGCTCGGCGGCGGTCATGGTGAGATACATCTCGCCCATGTCCTTCCCGAGGTAACGGATGGCCATGGCGCGGAAGTCGCGCTCGTAGTCGGGCGTGCCGCCGAGCGTGGCCGGGCCTTCGACGGTGACGTACTTGTAGGGCGGCGCCTCGGTCTGCACGCAGATGGTGAAACGTCCCGCCGCCTTCATGGCCTGCGCTTTCCGCGACGCGCCGCCGGTCACGAAGCGCACGGCGCCGCCCGGCTCGTAGTGGTACCAGACCGGCACCATGAGCGGGCCGCGGCCGGCTTCGACGACGGCGACGATGCCGACGCGGGTTTCGGCGAGAAAGGCCTCGCGCTCGCTCGTGGTCATGGTGGTCGTGCTCATGCGGTGTTCCTCCCGTGGACGGCCGCCATAGCAAGCGCGCCGATACGGAGCGAGACGGGTCGGCTCCCATCGCCGCCTCGGGTACCGCGTGCTAGCCCTGGCACGAGTGCGGTCGAACGCGAGCGTGGCGTCGCCAGCAGGCAGCGTGATCCACGTGCGCCGGGCCGCCCCCCTCGTGCATGGGCTCGCGACGGCGTCGCGCCTCGCCACGCTCACAGTGCTAGCGTTCGTCGTCGGGCTCGCCACGCTCGCGCTCTCGGGATGCGCGGGGCGGGCCGCCGTTCCCGCCGGCATCCCGGCACAGCCCCCCCTCCTGCCGTGCGCCAACGCCGCCTGTCTGCGCGTGCTGACCTGGAACCTGCACGCGATTCCGCTGCTCTCGCCGTCGCCGCCGGCCCGCCTGCGCAACGTCGCCGCCGAGATCCGCGCGCAACAACCGGACCTCGTGCTGCTGCAAGAAGTGTGGAGTCACGCCTACGCGAGCCAGCTCGAGCGCGCGCTCCCGGAGTATCGACTCGTCCGCGGCAGCGGCTGCACGCGCCCCTTCCCGTGCGGTGGCCTCGTCGTGCTGGTGCGACACGCGAGCGGCTGGGTCGCATCGGCGCCGACGTTCGTGCCGTACGCCGCGAGTGCGCCGTGGTACCGCTATCGCGAGTGGGACGGCATCGTGAAGAAGGGCGTGCTGCTGCTCACGCTCGCACGCGGCGCCGCGACGCTCGGCGTCGTCGATACGCATCTGCAGACCGAGTACGCGTATCTCGGCCGGGACTACACCGAGATCCGCCGCGAGCAGCTCGCGGCGCTGGGCCGCCTCGTGCATACGAAGTTCGCGGGCCGCCCTGTGGTGCTCGGCGGCGACTTCAACACCGCCCCGGATGAACACTCGGGGCTCTACGCGTCGCAGATCGCGCGCCTCGGTGAGGATCGCACCGTCGACGAGCGCGCCGCCTGCGGGTGCGGGACGCGGCCACCGGGCTCGTATCGCGCGTCGTCACGGTGGCTCGACTACGTGATCACGAGCCGTCTCGCCGTGCACGCGACCAGCACCCGGATCAGGAACGAGTGGGTCGACCGGCCCTTCTCCGATCACGACGGCGTGCTGGTCCGATTGGAAGGCCAAATTCCTTGATGTCGCCGCGCCGACCGTCGTAGCGCTTTCGAACGTCCGCCAACCCCCAGGGATCCATGCGCCCCCTGACCTTCGCTACGAGTCGCCCCCTGCTCTAAACGCAGAGGGCGCAGGCGACGCAGACGCTCAAGAACCCGCAGCCGACGCCGGGCTCGCAGATTTCCGGCGCAACGATGATGCCGTCGCCGCAGTTCGGCGTCGCCGTGGGCGTCGGAGTCGGCGTCTTGGTCGGCGTTGCCGAGAGCGTTGGCGTCGGCGTGATGGTCGGCGTTGCCGTCTTCGTGGCGGTCGGGGTCGCGGTGACCGTTCCCGTTGACGTCGGGGTCGCGGTGATCGTCGGCGTGGCGGTCAGCGTGGGCGTTGCGGTGAGCGTCGGGGTCGGGGTGATCGTCACGGTCGGCGTCGGCGTGATGCCCGTCGCCGTCGGAGTCACCGTTTGGGTGGGCGTCGGCGTGACCGTCGGGGTCGCCGTGAGGGTCGCGGTGGCCGTCGCGGTCGGGGTTGCTGTCGCCGTGAGCGTCGCGGTTGCCGTGGCGGTGGCCGTCAGCGTCGGAGTTGGGGTCGGCGTTGCGGTGAGGGTCGCAGTCGGCGTGGCCGTGACGGTGGCCGTCGCGGTCACCGTGGGCGTCGGCGTCGCCGTGACGCTGGTCGCGCTCGGCGTGAGCGTCGGCGTGGCCGAGAGCGTCGGCGTCGCGGTCGGTGTGACGGTCGCGGTCGCAGTGGCGCTCGGTGTCGGCGTTGCCGAGTCGGTCGCGGTCGCCGATCCGGTGGGCGTCGCCGTTCGGGTGGCCGTCACCGTCGCGTTCGGGGTCGCGGTACGGGTCGCCGTGAACGTCGGTGTCGGCGTCGCCGGCGGATTGCACGCCGCCGGGAAGGCCTGGATCGCCGGCACCGACAGCGCATCGACACAGGCGTCGGCGAGCGAGCCGACACACGCGCCGCAGGCCGCGATGCCGTCCACCGACGCCACCGGCGCGCTACATCCCGGGTCGCTCGGAATCTCCGCGGGCGGACAGGTCGACGGAAAGCCGATCCCCGCCGGCGTCAGGTCGTCACCACCGCCGCACGCTTTGTTCGGCCCTCCACACGCCACGCACAGCCGCACCTCGAGCTCGATGCCGAGCTTCGTGAGCTTGGCCGTCGTCGCCGCGTCGGGGCACGGACCCGTGAGCTTGCCTGCCAGCACCTTGTGCTCGCACTTGCCGAGCGCCTTCAGGCGGGCCGTGAGGAAACGCGCCAGCTGCTTCCCGATGGCGAGCTGACACCGATTGGCCGCCGTGCCGGGCGGATACGAGACGAGACCGTCGTACGCGAGTGCGATCATGCGATCGACGGCGGCGTCACCCACACAGCGCGTGCAATCGACGACGTCGTTGCAGTTCTCGATGGTCTGGGTGCAGTCGGCGCCCGCGAGACCCGGACAGATGCCGACGTTCCACCCGAGCGCGCTCAGGCTCTCGTCGTCGTTCCCGACCCCGCAATTGCGGTCGGCGCCGCCGCACGCGCGATTGACCGCGGTCCGGAACTTCATGGCCGCCGCCTCGAGCTTGGCCGCGATGGCGGCGTCGGGACAGGGCGGCACCCGCTTCCCCTTCACCACTTGCTCCTCACACTTCCGGAGCAGGTTCATGCGGAGCGCGACCATCTTGCCGAGCTGCGTGGCGATGGTGCGCTGACACTTCAGCACCGTCGTCGCCGCACCGGCCTCCGAGCCGACCGCCCCCAGCAGCGCGAGCACGACCACCACAACCCGACCCACTGCTCCGAAACGCGGGCCGCTGCCTTGCATGGTGATCCTCCCCACGCGCGACGATGGCGCTCCGCAACGCGCTTGCGATACTCAGCCGATCCCTGATTTCGGGGAGTTTCCATCCCGAGGCTCGATTCGCGTTTCGGAAACCTCCGTGTTAGCCCGCCACCCTCGTGGCTGCTCCCGCGACCATCGACGAGCCGGCGCGCCGCACGCGCGTGCTGGCCGAAACCGACGTGCTCGTGGTCGGCGGCGGCTCCGCGGGAGTCGCGGCCTCCGTCGCGGCTGCCCGGAGTGGCGCCGCCACGATGCTGGTCGAGCGGCACGGCGCGCTCGGCGGGCTCGCGACCGGCGGCCTCATCGTGTTGCTGCTCACGCTCGACGACGGCGCAGGCCGGCAAGTCATCCGGGGAATCTGCCAGGAGGTGACCGATCGCATCGTCGCACGCGGCGGCGCCTTCGTACCGCCCGCGCGCGAGTGGGGCTCGCAAGACCCGGCCGCGATCGAGCGCGACCGGCGCTGGGGGCTCGTCTGGGGCTCGCCGCCGCACACGGTGCGCTACTCGGTCGCGTACGATCCCGAGGAGCTGCGCTTCGCGCTGAACGAGATGGTGACGGGTGCCGGGGTGCGGCTGTTGCTGCACGCCTGGGCGTGCGAGCCTATTTTTCGTACCGCCGGCGCGAGCGCCGGCTCCGGCGGTCGCCACATCGACGCCGTCGCGTTCCAGGGCAAGCAGGGCCGCTTCGCGATCCGCGCCAAGGTCGTGATCGACGCGACCGGAGACGGCGACGTGTTCGCCGCCGCCGGGTGCGCGTACGAGAGCGAGAAGATCTTGCCCTGGCTCTGGTTTCGCATGGGCGGGGTCAGCGACGTCGAGCGCGCGCTCGATCAGGGCGGCTGGTACTTCCGCACCGTCGGCGACGGGCAAGTGCTGCTGCCGTGGGGGGCCACCGAAAAGCTCGGCCGCAAGATCGACGCGACCGACCCCGAGGATCTGACCTTTGCCGAGCTCGAGTGCCGGAAGCTCGTGATGCAGGAGATCGATCGCTTGCGCGCCGAGGTGCCGGAGTTTCGGCGCGCCCACGTCTGCGAGATCGCCCGCGACCTCGGCATCACCGAGAGCCGGCGCCTGCGCGGCGCCTACGTCCTCACGCGCGACGACGTGAACCGCGACTTCGACGACACGATCGCGATCACCGGCCACTGGACCAAATACGGCGTCACCTACGCCATCCCGTTCCGTTCGCTCCGGACGGACGAGGTCGAGAATCTGCTGGTCGCGGGGCGCTGCATCTCCGTCGACCACCGCACCCACCACGCGACCAAGGAGATTCCGCCGAGCATGGCGACCGGCGAAGCAGCCGGCACGGCCGCGGCCCTCGCCGTCCGCCACGGGGTCCGGCTCGCCGACCTCCCCGTCGCCGAGCTCCGCGAGCGCTTGCGCAGCGCTGGCGCGATCGTCGATCGCCCCGCATAAGAACGAGCCATGACTTCCCGTTTCCCGAGGAGCCCCCGACCGTGAGCACGCCGCGCATCGAGACCCGCCTCCGCACCAACACCCCCGAGTTTCAGGAGAACGTCGCCGCCATGCAGGGCCACGTCGACGAGCTGCGCCGCCACCTCGAAACGGCCAGCGCCGGCGGCGGGGAGGCGGCGCGCGCGAAACACACCGCGCGCGGCAAGCTCACCGTCCGCGAACGCGTCGATGGCTTGCTCGACCCGGGGACCGCCTTTCTCGAGCTCTCGCAGCTCGCGGCGCACGGCATGTACGACGGCGGCGCGCCCGGCGCGAGCATGGTGACCGGCGTCGGCACGATCCACGGCCGGCCCGCCGTCATCATCGCCAACGACGCCACCGTGAAGGGCGGCACGTACTTCCCGATGACGGTGAAGAAGCAGCTGCGGGCGCAGGAGATCGCGCTCGAGAACCATCTGCCGACCGTCTACCTGGTCGACTCGGGCGGCGCGTTCCTGCCGCTCCAGGCCGACGTCTTCCCCGACCGCGAGCACTTCGGCCGGAGCTTCTACAACCAGGCCCGCATGTCGGCGGCCGGGATTCCGCAGGTCGCGATCGTGATGGGCTCGTGCACGGCCGGCGGCGCCTACCTGCCCGCCATGAGCGACGAGGTCGTGATCGTCGAGAACCAAGGGACGATCTTCCTCGGTGGTCCGCCGCTCGTGAAAGCCGCGACCGGTGAAGAGGTCACCGCCGAGGATCTCGGCGGCGGCGACGTCCACACCCGCATCTCCGGCGTCGCGGATCATCTCGCGAGCGACGACCGCCACGCCCTCCAGATCGCGCGCGACATCTTCACGTCGCTGCCGGCGACGGCGACCTCGCCGGTCACGCGCGAAACGCCCGAGCCTCCCGCGTACGATCCCGCCGAGATCTACGGCATCGTGCCGAAAGATCCCCGCAAGCAGTACGACATCCGCGAGCTGATCGCGCGTTTCGTCGACGGCAGCCGCTTCCACGAGTTCAAAGCCCGCTACGCGCCGACGATCGTCACGGGCTTCGCGCACCTGCACGGCTACCCGGTCGGCATCCTCGGCAACAACGGCGCGCTCTTCTCGGAGTCGGCCCTCAAGGCCGCACACTTCATCGAGCTCTGCTGTGCGCGCAAAGTGCCCCTGCTCTTCTTGCAGAACATCACCGGCTTCATGGTGGGAAAGAAGTACGAGCACGGCGGCATCGCGAAAGACGGCGCCAAGCTCGTGAACGCCGTCGCCAACGCCGCAGTGCCGAAGCTGACGGTGATCGTCGGCAACTCGTACGGCGCCGGCAACTACGGCATGTGCGGCCGGGCCTACTCGCCGCGCTTCCTCTTCATGTGGCCGCAAAGCCGGATCTCGGTCATGGGCGGCGAGCAGGCCGCGTCGACGCTGCTGACGGTCAAGCTGCAACAGCTCGCCGGCAAGAAGCAGACGATGAGCGAGGACGAGCAGAAGAAATTCCAGGCCCCAATCCTCGCCAAGTACGACGAGGAAGGCAGCGCCTACTACTCGACCGCGCGGCTTTGGGACGACGGCATCCTCGACCCGGCCCAGACGCGTGATGCGTTGGGTCTGGCGCTCGCGGCGTCCCTCTGCGCGCCCATCGAGGACACCAAGTTCGGGGTGTTCCGAATGTAGCGGTGCCCGACCGCTCGGGTTTCGCAACAAAGGCACCCGGGTGTACGCATGGGAAAAGTCCCTCGGGCGAGGGGCGCTCGTCGCCTCCCGCGGAAAGGAGCGCATATGCGCACCACGGTTCAAGACGTCCTCACGAAGAAGGGGTCGCGCGTCATCACGGTGAGCCCGACGAGCACGGTGTACGAGGCCATTCAGACGTTGGCCGCCAACAACATCGGCGCGGTCCTCGTCCTCGACGACGGGCGCCTCGTCGGCATCGTCTCGGAGCGCGACTACGCCCGGCAGGTCATCCTCAAAGGCAAGGCGTCGAAGGAGACGACCGTGCGGGAGATCATGACGACCACCGTCGTCAGCGTGCTTCCCGATCAGTCGATCGGCGAGTGCATGGCGATCATGACCGAAAAGCGCTTCCGGCACTTGCCGGTTCTCACGGGCGACCAGCTGCTCGGCATTCTCTCGGTCGGCGACATCGTGAAGGCCTTGCTCGACGAGCAAGCGTTCAAGATCGAGCAGCTCGAGAGTTACATCTCCAGCGGCGGCTGACCCCCTCCGTACCTACTGCATTGTAGAAATGTCGCGGCGCGGCGTCCGTCGTATGGGCGTTGGCGCCGTCTTCTGGGCACTCCCGCTGGCACACGCGCTGCAACGATGCTGGGCAGGAGGAACCGATCATGCCCCATCGTTGCGGACACGAAGCATGCGCGTGCGACACGCACGGCAAAGAGTATTGCAGCACCCACTGCGCCGACGTCGCCCTGATGCACGAGGAAGCGACGACGTGCGATTGTTGCCACACGGGCTGCAAACCGCCCGCGCACGTGGAATGAGCGCGGCCTTCACCCGACGAAGGTAACGGTCCACTCCGTACTCTCGCCGTTCACCAGTACTTCGATGGTGTCGCCGACGCGGCGGCCCATCACGGCGCGGCCGATCGGGGAGCTCGGCGTCACGACGGAGAGAAAGCCGTCGCCGCCGGGGCCGGTCAGCTCGACGCCCGCGCCAGCCGGCGCGAGAAAGAGCGTGCGGCCTTCCGCGCCGTCTTCGACCTCGACGATCGCGCCGACGGTCACCGGTGATTTCGCGCCGAAGCGCGGCGGGCGGAACTTGTCGAGCATGGCGAGCTCGCTGTTCGCGCGATCGAGGCGGGCAAGATGCCCGCGGGCGAGGCCGGAGTTCTCTTGCGAAACGCGCGAGTCCTCGCGACGCTCGGCTGGCGTCGCTCCTTCACGCGCTTCCGTGTTGGCCGCCACCATCGCGACCTTGGCGGTGCGTGCCGTCTCGCGGAGATGGCCCGCGAGCTGCTCGACGAGAAATCCCTTGTCCATTCAGGATGCGGTACGGGCGTAGAGCGATTCGCCGACCTGCTGCATCCACGACTCGACGGTCGCGACGAAGGCATCGGGATGTTCGAGCTGCGGCACGTGCCCGGCGTCTTCGAACAGCTTGAAGGTCCAGTCGGGACGGCGCGCCGACAGCGCCCGCGCCGCCGCGAGCGGCACGAGACGATCGTGCGTGCCGTGGACGATCAGCGCCGGCGCCGTGATCTTCGCGACCATGTCGGCAAACGCCCCGCGCTGCAGCACCGACAGCACGATCGAGCGCGCCGCGGACAGAAAGGCGGCGTTGCCACCCGCGGTCTTGGTGCGCTCTTGCGAGAGCGCGATCGTCGCCGCGACGACGGCCGGGTCGACGCGGGAGGCATCGACACAGCAAAATTCCAGCATCTGCTTCACCGAGCCTTCCGACCCGAGCAGCGCCTTCCGGCCACTCATGAGCAGCTCGCCGACGCCGGGGAGACAGTAGCCGGCGAAGATCGCCGCGACGCCGAGGTCGAAGAACCCGCCCGGCGCCGCCGGCAACGCGGGATTCACGAGCACGAGACCCGACACGCTCGCGGGCGCTTCGGCGGCGGTCATCAGCGAGATCAGCCCGCCCATCGAGTTGCCGACCAGGATCGACGGCGTGCCCATGACGCGATCGATGAAGCGGGTGAGGAGCGCGCGGTTGGCGTGGATCGACGCCGAGTCGCCCTCGGTCGGCGTCCGCCCGAAGCCCGGCAGGTCGATCGCGACGACGCGGGCGTGGCGCGCGAGCTTCTCGCCGACCGACATCCAGTTGACGTGTGCGCCGCCGAGCCCGTGCACCAGCACCATCGCCGGACCGCTGCCGCCGTAGTCGATGTAATGCACCGGCACGCCGAGCTCGACCACGCGCGACACCGGCCGCGTCTCGGCGGCGTGTGCGGCCGCGGCTTCCACCGACAACAGGCGGAGGCGCTGGCGCCGGACGGGATCGGCGAAGCGATCGAGGACGGTGGTGCGCGCTTGGCGGATGATGCCGTGGCGGCCCTCGCCGTTCAGCGCGTTCACGCCCATGAGTGCGCGGTCCTCGCGTCCCGGCTCGAGCGACACGATCGACGTCCCGGTCGCCCGGACGCGCGCCATCTCGCGCCGCAGCAGCACGCGACACACGGCCCGCATCGGCCCGTCGGCCGTCGGTTGGAGCACGGCGAACCCCGCCGACATCGGCGAGCTCACGAGCACGAGGTCGAGACCCTCGCCGGCGAGCAGATCGGCGTTGGTCGGCGAGTGCGCCCCGCCGTCGACGTGCCGCACGCCGGCGATCTCGACCGGCCGGTAGTAGCCGGGGATCGCGCACGACGCCGCGACCGCCGCCGCGACGGTGGTCGCCGGCGCTCCGTCGCGGCCGAACGTCACGCGCTCGCCGTCGTGGAGTCGGACGGCGTTCAACCAGAGCGCGCGTTCGGGCCAGCGCTGCTCGAACAACCGTCCGATGCCGCCGACGAGGTGATCGGTCGGAATCCGTCCCGCCGGCAACGCCGCCGCGACGACCGCCCCGAGACGCGCGTCCCAGGGCCGCAAGACGGCACGCCAGAGATGCGCCGGCGCCGCCGCGCCGAGAAACGACCACCAGCCGTTCCAATCGGCCGCGGGCGCGGCCTCGGGCTTGCCCAGCACGGCGGCAATGGCGGTGCCCTCTTCGGACATCGGCTCGCCGAGGGCGCGGGCCGCGAGATCACGCGGGGAGAGGCCGCCGCGCAGCAACGCCCCGATGACGGCGCCTGCCGAGGTGCCGACGATGACGTCGGCCGTACGCGGATCCCATCCGGTGGCCTCCTCCAATGCGGAGAGGACACCGATGTGGAATGCATGACCGGTGGCGCCGCCGGCGCCGAGGACGAGACCGATACGTGCCATTGCTCGTCAGGTAAATGCCTGACGGGCGGCAGGTCGGCAAGTTCAGCCGCTGGAGCGGATGCGCTATCCCGCGTGACGGCGCTGGTAATGATCGAGGAACTTCCCGATGCGGCCGATCGACTCGGTGAGGTCGTCGGCGTTCGGCAGGAACACGATCCGGAAGTGATCCGGCTGGGCCCAGTTGAAGCCCGAGCCCTGCACCACCAGGACCTTTTGCTCCTCGAGCAGCTCGAGGATGAACGCCTGATCGTCCCGAATCGGGTAGCGCCGGAGGTCGAGCTTCGGGAACAAATAGAGCGCGGCCTTGGGCTTCATGCAGGTGACGCCGGGAATGCTGGTCAGCAGATCGTGCGCGAGGTCGCGCTGCTTCCCGAGCCGACCCGTCGGCAGTACGAGGTCGTCGATGCTCTGGTACCCGCCGAGCGCGGTCTGGATCGCGAACTGCGACGGCACGTTCGAGCACAGTCGCATGGAAGACAAAATGTTCAGCCCCTCAATGTAGTCCTGGGCGTGCGACTTGTCGCCCGAGATGATCATCCAGCCGGCGCGGTAGCCGCAGGCGCGGTAGTTCTTGGAGAGCCCGTTGAACGTGAGCGTCAGGACGTCGTCGCTGAGCGCCCCGACCGAGGTGTGCGTCGCGCCGTCGAACAGCACCTTGTCGTAGATCTCGTCGGCGAGGAGGATCAGCCGGTGCTCACGGGCGATCTCGACGAGCGCGCGCAGCATGTCGTCGGGATAGAGCGCGCCGGTCGGGTTGTTGGGATTGATGATGACGATAGCGCGCGTCGTCGGCGTGATCTTGGCGCGAATGTCGTCGAGATCGGGGAGCCACCCTGCCCCCTCGTCGCAGAGGTAGTGCCGCGCGGTGCCGCCGGCGAGACTGACGGCCGCCGTCCAGAGCGGATAGTCGGGCGACGGGACGAGCACCTCGTCGCCGTCGTTCAGCAGGCCCTGCATACACATCACGATCAGCTCGGAGACACCGTTCCCGATGTAGATGTCCTCGATCGTGACGCCCGCGATGTGCTTCTGCTGCGAGTAGTGCATCACGGCCTTCCGCGCCGCGAAGAGTCCCTTGGAGTCGCAGTAGCCCGACGCGCTCGGCAGATTGCGGATGACGTCCTGCACCAGCTCTTCGGGGGCGTCGAAGCCGAACGGCGCCGGGTTCCCGATGTTGAGCTTGATGATGCGCTGGCCCTCGTCCTCCATCTGCTTCGCGCGCGCGAGTACGGGGCCGCGAATGTCGTAACAGACGTTGCTCAGCTTGTTGGATTTTTGCAGGACGCGCGGGGCCGGCGCGGGCTTGGGCGGTGTGGACACGACGAGCTTCGGCATGGCTCGAACCTACGCCATTTGCTCCGACGTTGGTAGGCGCTCAGGCCGCCGACGTGGTCAGCGCGGCCTCGGCCGTCTCGCAGCGGACGCGCTGATAGGCGAGCGCCACCGTCAAGCTCTCGAGGGTGATCGGCTTGGTGAGAAAATCGTCCATGCCGGCGGCGAGGCAACGCTCGCGCTGGCCTTCGAGGGCATGGGCCGTGAGGGCCACGATCGTCACGCGCCGACCGCCGAGGGCCTCGAGCCGGCGGATTTCCATGGTCGCCTCGAGCCCGTCCAGCGCGGGCATCTGCACATCCATCAGGACGACGTCGTAGCGCCGGGCGCGGACGGCGTCGACGGCTTCCCGCCCGTTCACGACGACATCGACGCGGCAGTCGAGCAGGTGCAGCATCTGACTGATCACGTCGCGGTTGATGCCGTTGTCCTCGGCGACGAGCACGTCGAGTGTCCGCGCGACCGGCAGCGCGCGCTTCAGGCCGTCGGCGGCGCGCGGGATGCGGCGCTCCAGCACGGCGGTCACGGTCTCGGCGAGCACCGACCGGCAGATCGGCTTGGTGACGGCGACGTCGAAGCCGAGAAGGCGCGCGCCTTCCGAGCCGCCGCGCATCGCCCCCATCGACGACAGGAGAATCAACGGCACGGCCGCGAGCGCCGCGTCGCTCCGGACGCGGGCCGCCACCTGGGCCCCGTCCATGCCTGGCATCTGCATGTCGAGCAGCACGAGGCCGTAGGGGTCGTGCGTCACGGCCTCGCCGAGCAGGCGGAGCGCGGCCGGGCCGCTGCTCGCCTCGTCGGGGCGGCAGCCCCACGAGCGCAGATGCTGGCAGACGATGCGGCGGTTGGTGGCGTTGTCGTCGACGACCAGGACGCGGAGGTCGGCGAGCGCGACCGACACGGCGTCATCGACGTTCGCCGCGGCCTGCCGTTCGATCGTGAGCTCGACCGTGAAGGTGCTGCCGAGACCGGGCTCGCTCGCGACGGTGAGCTTGCCTTCCATGAGCTCGACGAGCTGACGGCAGATCGTGAGGCCGAGGCCCGTCCCGCCGTACCGCCGGGTCGTGCTGCCGTCGACTTGCGTGAAGCTCTCGAAGATCGCGGCCTGTCGATCGGGTGGGATCCCGATGCCGGTGTCGCGGACGCGGAGCGCGATGCCGGTCCACTGCCCGCGCTCGGACCGCACCTCGGCCTCCATGACCACCTCGCCCTGATCCGTGAACTTGATCGCGTTGCCGACGAGATTCGACAGGACCTGGCGCAGCCGGCCGGGATCGCCGAGCACGTGCTCCGGAAAGCCGGGCGGGATCACGGCCGCGATCTCGAGCCCCTTCTCGTGCGCTTGCTGCGCGAAGAGCGTCGTCACTTCCTCGATCAGGAGGCGGAGATTCGTCGGCACGTGCTCGATCGCGAGCTTCCCGGCCTCGATCTTCGAGAAATCGAGCACGTCGTTCACGACGGTGAGCAGCGCGTTGTTGCAGCGTCGAATGGTGAGGGCGAGCTCCTGCTGCTCGGCGTCGAGACCGGTCTCGAGCAGGATGTCCGTCATACCGATGATCCCGTTCATCGGCGTGCGGATCTCGTGGCTCATGTTGGCGAGGAACTCCGACTTCGCGCGCGCCGAGCTGAGCGCCTGGTCGCGTGTGGCGGCGAGCTCCTCGGTCTGAGCGCGCAGCTGCGTCGCTTGATCCTCGGCTTGGCTGCGGGCGGCGTCGAGTGCGCCGACGTAGCGCTCGAGATCGGCGCGCGCCTGGCCCCGCTCGATCGCGATGCCGGCGAGATGCGCACCGAGCTCGATCATCTCGCACTCGGCCGTCGTCGGGCCGCGCGCCACGCGGTAGTACATCGCGAGCGTTCCGAGCAGGCGCCCGTCACCCGCGACGATCGGCTCCGACCAACACGCGCGAAGACCGGCCCGCACGGCGAGCTCGCGGAAGTCGAACCAGCGCGGATCGACCGTCACGTCCTCGACCACGACGCGCTGGCGCAGAAACGCCGCCGAGCCGCACGAGCCGACGTTCGGCCCGATCGCGACTTGCTCCATCGCCGTCCGCCACTCCTCGGGCAGCCGCCGCGAGACGACGTGACGGAGCACCGTCCCGCCTTGGTCGACGAGCAGGATCGAGCAGATCATGCCGGGCGCTTGCTGTTCGACGATCCGCAGCGTCTCATCGAGGATCTCGACGAGCGGCGCGTCCCGCGCCACGAGCTCGAGGACGTGCTTCTGACCGGCTTGCAGGATCTCGACGGTCTTCTTGGCGAGGCGCTGTGCGTCGAGCGAGGCCGCCGCGTAGATCGAGACGGCGAGCGTCGAGCCGACCGTCAGCACGAGATTGGAGGATGCCGCCCAGAGCGTCGGATCGTGCACCAGGTGAGCCGCGAGGCAGAGATACCCGCCGCCGACCAGGCCCACCTGCGCCCACATCCCCCACGGAAACACGATGGCGCCGCCGAGCGCGAGCGCGCTCAAGACGTGCAAGGACATCGCGACCGCACCCGTCGCGATGTCGATCGCCGACGTCTCGACGGCCATGATGGCCGCCGCGACGACGGCCGCCTGCCGCGCCTGCGCGCAACTCCCGGTTGCACCGATGCGGGCCAGGACGAAGAGCGCGAACGCATAGGTGACGACGGCGGCGAGACGAATCGAGAAAACGAACGGCGGTGCGACCCGCCCAAGAAGGGCGTCGACCAGCATGCCGGCGAGCACACCGGCGGCGGACAACAGGACGACGGCCTGCACGCGACGGACGAGGAGCGGAGTCGTCTCTTGGTCGAGCGCGGCGCGGATGCTCTCGTCAGCCTGCACGGTCGGTGTCGCTCTCCCCTCCCGGTGCCACGAGCGCGCCCGAGTTTTGCGGTGAACTGTGAACGAGGGCTTCTCGAGCGCGTAGAGCAAGTGCTGTGCCCTTCTCGGGGCCTGCCTGGTTCCGCCCACTTGGGCACCCTGGCTTCGCCAGGGAGCGTTACAAACTTGCCGGGCGACCGGCGTGCGACGGCGGCTTACTTCCCCAACCCGGCGACGACGTCGGCCCAGTGGGTGGGATCGGGCGCGCGATTGTTGGTGAGGCTGACGCCGTCGGCGAGGTCGCCGAGACGCTCGACCAGCGCCGCCGCCACTTCGGCGCGCGGACGGACGACGGCAATCGCATCGAGCAGCGCGTCGTCGATGCAGTCGGTCATGTCGTCCCACCGTCCCGCCTTCGACAGACGATTCAGCTCGGGGTGGAGATCGCCGTAGCCGTGGCAATCGAGCGTCGGCTTGTACGCGGGGGTCGAGCCGTAGAACGCGAGCTGCTTCTTCACGGCGCGCCGCACGCGCGCGAGCTCGCCCTCGTCCTCGGCGGTGACGACGATCGTCGCGCAGATCACCTGGAGGTCGCGCCGGCTCCGTCCGGCGCGCGCGAGGCCACGTTCGAGCGCCGGGAACACGTGCTCCTGCAACGAGCGCCGGGTCGCGAACGGATGCGCGATGAAGCCGTCGGCGACCTCGCCCGCGACCTCGATCATCCTCGGACCGACGCCGCCGAGGTAGATCGGGGGCGGCCCGAACGGATTCGGTCCGGGATCGAACGCCGGGATCATGATCGTGTGGGTGTAGAAGTCACCCGCGAAATTCAGCGGACCCTGCCCTTCCCACGTGGCCCAGATGGCGCGGATCGCCTGCACGAGCTCGCGCATGCGGCGCGCGGGGTGCGACCACGTCGCGCTGAAGCGGCGCTCGATGTGCGGCCGTACCTGCGTGCCGAGCCCGAGCAGGAACCGTCCGCCGCTGAGCGACTGCAAGCCGTAGCCGAGGTTCGCCAGGTTCATCGGGTTCCGCGCGAACGCGATGGCAACGGCGGTGCCGAGCGTCAAACGCGTCGTGTGCTCGGCGGCGACGGCGAGCGGGAGGAAAGGATCATGCTTGGCCTCGAAGCTGAACGCGCCATCATACCCGGCGCGTTCGAGTGCGGGGAACGTGACGCGCGCGTCGCGCGGATCCTCGAGCGGGGCGGTCGTGTAGACGCGCATCGCCATCAGCGCAGCTCCGCGGGCGGTGGACACTCGACCACCAATCGGCCGGTCCCCGCCGGATGCGGAAAGCCGAGCCGGGTCGCGTGCAGGCGATAGCCACCGTCGCCGGGGAGCGCGCGCGACTCGGCACGCGGCACGCCGCCGACGGCATACAACGCGTCGCCGACGAGCGGATGCCCGGCGGCCGCGAGATGAATCCGAATCTGATCCGGACGGCCGGTCGCGATCACGATCTCGACGAGGCTCGCGTCGGCGCCGCTCCGGAGCACCCGCACCGTGCTCCGCGCCGACTTCCCGTCCGGCCGTGCGGCGTGCACCGAGCCGAGCAGCGCGTGCGGCACCGGCGCGATCGGCGTCGTCACCACGAACTCGGCCTCACGCGGCCGACCTTGCACGAGCCCGCGATAGACGCGCTCGACGGTACCGGCTTGCCACGCCGCGGGCAGGCCGCGGCGCGCCCGCGCCGCGCGCGCGAACACGACGAGCCCCGACGTGCCGCGTCCGAGACGATGCGCGGGGACGGCGTCGGGGTACCGGCGCTGCACCTGCCACTGCAGCGTGTGCGTGAAGAATCCGCCGGCCGGCATCGTCGGCAGGCCGCGCGGCTTCGCGACCACCACCAGGTCGGCGTCGGCGTGCAGCACGGCGAAATCGAGCGGCGCCGCCGGCTCGTGCCACGGCGGCCGGTGCCAGACGAGCCGCTGTCCGGCGCGCAAGCGATCCGCCACCGCAGCGACCTTGCCGTCGAGCTCGACCTCGCCCGCGGCGACACGCCGCGACCACTCCGCCGTCGTCGAATGCCGATGGCGCTCCGCGAGATGGGCCAGCACGGTGCGACCGACGGCTGCCGGACCGACGTGCTCGGCGTAGGCGTAGCCGACGTTCGGAGCGCTCACGCCGACTGTGCTCGCACGATCTCTTCTTCGACGTCGCGCAGGCGGTCCTTGCCGAAGTACATCGCGTCGCCGACGAAGAAGGCCGGCAGGCCGAACACGCCGCGCGCGACCGCCCGCTCGGTGTTCGCGATCAACGCCTGTTTCACGTCCGCGTCTTGCGTCCGGGCGAGCAAGCGCGCGCCGTCGAGCCCTGACGCTGCGAGCGCCGCCTGGGCGACGGCGGGATCGTCCATCTTCTTCGGCTCCGCCCACATGTGGCGCATCACGGCCTCTTCGTACGCCGCCAGGCGCCCGTCGAGCTGCGCCGCCACGGCCCCGCGCATGATCAGTAACGTGTTTACCGGGAAGTGCGGGTTCAGGTGGAACTCCCAGAGCCCGTGGCGCTGGATGAAGCGCTGCATCTCGAGATGGTCGTAGGCGAGCTTGCTCGGAATGTGCGCAAAGGCCTGCACCGGCGACTGATTGTTGGTGGCCTTGAAGATGCCGCCGAGGAGCACGGGGACGTGGACGAAATGGACCCCGGTGCGCTGCTCGATCAGCGGCAGCACGCGATACGCGAGGTACGCGTTCGGGCTGCCGAAGTCGAAGTAGAACTCGGGAGGCGTGGTCAGCGGCATGGCGTCACCAGCGTTCGCTCGCCGGGCGCAGGTCGAGCTCGAAGGTCCACGCGTCGCGCGACTGGCCGTGCAGCTGCCAATAGGCGTCGGCGATCGACTCCGGGCGCATCAATTGATCCGGCGCCAGCGCCTCCAGGGCCTCGTCGCCTTGTGCGGCTTTGATCCGGTCGCGGACGAAGGCGGTGTCGACGCCGGCGTCGATCACGAGGTGCGCGACGTGGATGTTCTGCGGCCCGAGCTCGCGGGCCATGCTCTGTGCAACGGCGCGGAGCCCCGCCTTGGCGGAAGCAAACGCCGCGAAGCCCGCGGCACCGCGCAGGCTCGCGGTCGCCCCCGTGAAGAAGAGCGATCCGCGCCCGTGCGCGAGCATCGCCCGCGCCGCCTCGCGGCCGGCGAGAAACCCGGCGTAGCACGCCATCTCCCACACCTTCCGGAAGACGCGCTCGGTGGTGTCGAGGATCGGGAAGTAGACGTTGGCCCCGACATTGAAGATGCAGACCTCGAGCGGCGCGTGCGCGTCGGCTTCCGCAATGAAGGCGGCGACCTCGGCCTCGTTTCTGGCGTCCAGGCCGCGCCCCTGCACGCAACCGCCCTCGGCTTCGATCGCGGCGACGAGCGGCGCCAGCTTCTCCGCATTCCGCCGCCCGACGAAGACCGTGTAGCCCTCGCGGGCGAAGCGCCGCGCGATGGCGGCGCCGATGTAGTCCCCGGCGCCGATCACGGCCACCGTCGCACGTCGTTGCTCCATGCAGCTCATAAGACGGCGACGCGGCCTCCTGTCAAACACCGCGCGACGATCGGGTCCGCGAGCCCCGGGGGCTGCGGGCGCGAGCGTGGTGCGGGCGGTGTCGCCGGCGGGTGGGTCGGGGAGGGCTCCGGGGAGCGCCAGCTCGCGTGTGCGCAGAACATGGAGGCAGCGGCAGGTTGTAAGCGCTGGGTGTCAGCGACCGCGCGACCGTAGATGGGATGAAGCGGCTGGCCCCCCACGTGGTGGCATACTGCTGCCCCACTCACCGTAGACGCGGTCAAAGCCGCAAAAGGAGGCCAGCCATG